>Ga0160428_1000219_pt1 | contig 72144 bp, 59 predicted proteins | sample SolpanmetagenomM_FD_108198 | JGI IMG/M metagenome (GOLD analysis project Ga0160428, IMG submission 108198) | Solar panel surface microbial communities from Lawrence Berkeley National Laboratory, California, USA - M | ecosystem: Engineered > Built environment > Solar panel > Unclassified ... | reverse complement strand
TCCATGGGGGGCATAAAGTCGCCGTCGGGCAGCTGCGGCAGGCCGTCGCGGTTGCCGCTGATGCCGGCAAACTTCTCGGCGTGGCTGTACCACGGCGCCAGGTCTTTGTAGCGAATGGGCCAGTCCACGGCCACCCCATCTTTCAGGTTGGCTTCAAAGTCGTAGTCGCTCCAGCGGTAGCTCTGGCGGCCCCACATCAGCGAGCGCCCGCCCACCTGGTAGCCCCGAAACCAGTCGAAGGGCTTCACCTCCGTGTAGGGGCTGTCTTTTTCATTCACCCAAAAGTCGAGGTTGCTCTCGTTCAGCGTGTAATCGCGCTTGAGCACCGGGTGGTCGGCAATCATCTGCTGGGTTTTGCCGCCGCGATGGGGCAGCTCCCAGGGCGCTTTGTTGGCATTCACGTAGTCCTTGATGTGCTCTACGTTGCGCCCGCGCTCCAGCATGATGGTCTTCATGCCCTTCTCGGTCAGCTCTTTAGCGGCCATGCCGCCCGAAATGCCCGAGCCAATGACGATGGCGTCATAGGTGTACTTTTCCATAAAACGATTGGGTGGGGAAAGAGATTTCAATGGTTAATTGAGTAATGGTCAAGGGTTCGTGTCAACCAATGCTCATTAACCATTGACCATTAGGTAATTAACCATTAAGCTACACCAGCGTGCGCTTGAGGTAACTGATACTCTGCTGGATGCTGTCGAAGGGCGAGCCGGGCGTTTTGTCCTGCTCCACGAAGAAGTATTGCATACCCGCCAGCTTGGCCTGGGCAAAAATGCGCTTGAAGTCGATGCTGCCGTTGCCCACCTCCGTGAAATCATGCTTATCCGTCTTGTCCATGTCCTTGACGTGCCAGAGCGGGAAGCGGCCGGGGTGGGCCTTGAAGAGCGCCACCGGGTCGTGGCCGGCCTTGGTAGCCCAGTAGAGGTCCAACTCCATCTTAACCAAGTTTTTATCGGTCAGGTTGAGCAGCGTGTCGTAGGGCAGCTTGCCGTCCTGGGCCTGAAACTCGAAGTCGTGGTTGTGGTAGCAGAGCTGGATGCCGGCCTTTTTGCAGCGCTCGCCGGCCTTGTTGAGGTGCTCGGCTATCTTCTTGTAGTGGTCGAGGTTGCCGCGCTCGGTGTCGAAGAGATAGGCGCACACCATGTACTTCACGCCCACTTGGGCCGCGTCGTCCACGGCCTTGTCCCAGCCGTGCAGGATGGTGCCCTGGGTGGGCTGGCCATTATTTTCGGCCTCGCCCAGCACGTAGTGGCTGCTGGGCATGATGAGGCCATTTTGCTTCAACACCTTGGCAAAGGCGGCGGGCTCCATACCGTAGAATTTCTGGCTGCCCGTGTAGGTGGCGCCCTCCACCGAGTTATAACCCAGCTTGGCTACCTTGGCCAGCGTGCCGGCCGGGTCCTGCTGCATGGCATCGCGCACGGTGTAGAGCTGAAGCCCGATATATTTGGGGGCGGCGGCAAGCAGCGCGGGGCTAACCAGAACGCCAGCCGAAAGCAAGGCGGCCGACTTTACAAAGTCACGGCGAGAAGTCATAAGAACAAAGTGGGTGGGAAAAGGAAAAACACGCGCCGCCAGCTAAACCCCAGGGCACCCCAGGAGCCTGGATTGCCGGCGCCGCAGCGCGGCCTGAAGTTGTAAATAAGCTGACGTTTAATTGCAAGCCAAGGTAATACATTACCTGGAAAAGCTTTACAGCTGCTCCATTGGCCGCCGCTAATTTATCGGCTGATTTTCCGAAACTACCCCCTGCCGCTGTGCCAGAAAGTGGCCGGCCCGGCTTTCCCGCCCGCCTGCCTTACGCCTACCGCACACGCCGCCCCGGCCGAAAAAGGCCTTCTGCTAGTATTTGGGACGGCTTTGCAAGCTGACACACTGTTAAAAAACAACTCGCACACGCCACTGATGGCTCTTTTTTTACCCCGCGCTGCATGACTTCCTTTCTCATTCTGCTGGCCGTGCTGGCCCTCATCGGCCTTATCAGTTGGGCCAAGGTGCACGCGTTTCTGGCGTTTTTGCTCGTGGCGCTGGGCGTAGGCTTGGCCCTGGGCTTGCCGCCGCCGCAGTTGCTGGCCGCCATGTATCAGGGGCTGGGCGACACGCTGGGCTCAGTCGTTGTCGTCATCGTGCTGGGCGCCATGCTGGGCAAGCTGGTGGCCGATAGCGGGGCCGCTCAGCAGATTACTACGGTGCTGGTGCAGGCGTTTGGGCCGGCGCGCATTCCGTGGACGCTCATGGTGGCAGGGCTCATCATCGGCATTCCCCTGTTCTACAATGTGGGCTTTGTGCTGATAATTCCGCTGGTGTTTGCGGTGGCGCGCCAGTACCGGCTGCCGGCCGTGTACGTGGGCTTGCCCATGCTGGCGGCGCTGTCGGTGCTGCACGGATTTTTGCCGCCGCACCCGGCGCCCACGGCGCTGGTGGCGCTGTTTCACGCCAGCCTGGGCCGCACGTTTGGCTACGGGCTGCTGGTGGCGGTGCCGGCCATTATCCTGGCGGGACCGGTGTACGCCCGTACGTTGCGCGGCCTGGTTTCGGTGCCGCTGGCGGGCTTCATTGCCGAGCCGCTGCCCGCCCAGGCCTTACCCGGCCGGCTCAACAGCTTCGCTTCATCGTTGCTGCCGGTGCTGCTGCTGGGCGGGGCGCTGGGCATGCAGGCGCTGCTACCGGCGGGCGGCCCGCTGGCCCCGGCCCTGGCCCTACTGGCCGAGCCGGCGGTGGCCCTGTTGCTGGCGGTGGGGGTAGCTACCTACAGCCTGGGGCTGGCGCGGGGCCAGGCCATGAGCCAGGTGATGGAGAGCTACGGCTTGGCGGTGAAAGACGTGGCGGCCATTCTACTCATCATCGGCGGGGCGGGAGTGCTCAAGCAGGTGCTGGTAGCCAGCGGGGCCAGCCAGGAGGTGGCGGCCAGCCTGCACGGCACTGGCCTGCCGCCGCTGGTGCTGGGGTGGCTGCTGGCGGCGCTCATCCGGGTGTGCCTGGGCTCGGCCACCATTGCCGGCCTCACGGCGGCCGGGGTGCTGCTGCCCACCGTGGGCCAGGCGCACGTAGAGCCCAGCCTGCTGGTACTGGCCATTGGGGCGGGCAGCCTGGCCCTGTCGCACGTCAACGATGCCGGTTTCTGGCTTTTCAAAGAGTACTTCAACCTTTCGGTAAAGGACACGCTACGGGCCTGGACGATGATGGAAACCATCGTATCAATAGTAGGCCTAGCCGGGGTGCTGCTTTTAAACTGGCTGCTGGGGTGGCTAAGCGGCGCCTAGCGGCCGATTTCGGGTGGCTGGGCCGGGTATTTAGGAAATTAAAAGAATGTCATGCTCATCTATCTGGCGTCCGCTCGCCGAAGCATCTCTACTGCTTCGGCGAGCGGTCTAAATAAAGCGGTAGAAATACTTCGGCGAGCGGACGCCAGTATAGATGAGCATGACGTTTTAGAAGCGTTTCCAGTGAAATCCAAATACACTCCTAGCGCTTCACCAGTCACTCCTTGCCGCTACGACTCCATTGGTACCCTGCGAAGGCAGCTAGTAATCGGCGAATAAGCCCACCAGTGAGTCTGTTATAGTACAAAAATGAATAAGTGAAAAGCCTTTTTATACTATTATTAATCAGCTAATTAACGTCCTACGGGGCTGATAATATACTCTTAAGCAGATTCATGGCAGCAGCAGCCACGTTCGCAGCGGGCCGACCCTTGGTTTCGAAGTCGCGTAGCACGGAGTAGGTTTCCTTGAGAAGCTGGGTTAGCTGCTCCTACGGGCGTCGGTATCCTTTCCAAAAACAAGCACAGCGAGGCGGGGCTGGCTTTGTTCAACACCGGTCAAATTCAGCGCTTGGCCTGCGTGGCCCAGCTCTCAGCGGCCCCAACCTGCGGGTGGGCTCAACTTGCACACCTTCGGCAATAAGCGCAAGGCTGCCTAGCGTATCGGCCGGTTGCTGCGCCTCAACCCCGACCAGACGGTCACCGTGCACCTACTCATGTACCAAGGCACAGTGGATAAGCAATGGCTCGCCCAAACCCTCAAGGCTTTCGACTCCACCAAAATCAGCTACGTAGATACCCCACCCAAACACCTGCGGCCCACTCTACCCGAGCCCATTGCCTAGGTGCCGGCCCATTTAAGCAGGTGTCTGCAGGGCTAGATAAAATCGTTGAGTATAGATTAACAACAGCTTATCTTACACTAAACAATTCTCACAATTGCCAAAGCTTTAACAATTCTTACAATTGTAAGAATTATAAGAATTGTCGCCATTGTTATTTGTCCTAAGTCATGCAGCGGCGCGGGCTACCTGACTTAGCGCAGCTTTTTGCTGGTTTGCAGCAGCTTTTGCAAGGCAGCTTCTGGCAGGGGCTTATCGGCCTCGGGGTGGTTGGCCAGCTCCTTGACCAGAGCCGTTTCGGTTAGCTCTTTCATCAAGAAGCCAGGCAGCCAGTGCTCGGCCTGCTTGAGGCGCAGGTAGGTTTCGCGGCTGACGGCGGTCGTGAACGACACCCAGACAGTCGGGTCGGCGGCGGCCGGCGCGGGCGCGGCCACCGGCGCCGGCGCGGGGTCAATCCGCTCGTTGATAGCGGTCAGCACTTTTTGACCGAAGGTTGGTTTGGGGCTCATAGGCGGGCGAGAATTTCGGTGGTAAGCGTGGTGTAGTCCTGGGCCCCGGCCGACTGGCGGGCCCAGGCATAGATGCTTTCTTTTTCAATCTGGGCTTCCACCAGTGCCACGCTGGGCCGGATGGTGGTCGCCATTACCAGCGGCCCGAAAGCGGGGTGCGCTTCGAGGAGCGTCACCATGTCTTTTTGGGCCCGGCGGCGGTCGCTGCGGTTGTACTGCGTGAAGAAGATGCCCCCCACCTTAAGCTGTTTGTTGAGGCGCTTCTGCACCTGCCGGCACACTTCCAGCAGGCCCACCAGCCCCTCAATGCCGTAGTATTCGGGCTGGGCCGGAATAAAGACGGCGCTGGCCGCCGTCAGGGCCGCGTGGGTCAGCTTGCCCAGGCCGCCGGGGGTGTCAATCAGGCAAAAGTCGATGGCTTCCACTTCGTCCAGCAGCTCCCGCAGCGCATATTCGGCGCCGGGCGTTTTGGCAATGCGCTCCCCCGCCTCGGCCAGCTCCGGCGAGCCGGGCACCAGGTACAGGCCGTCGCCCACCTCCTGCACCGCATCGGAGAGGCTGGCCTGCCCCAGCAGCACCGCATCCAGGCGCTGGCCCGCCGGAGTGGGCAGCACGAAGCTCTGCGTCAGGTTGCACTGGCTGTCGCAGTCCAGCAGCAGCACGCTGTGGCCTCGCTCCCGCAGGGCGTAGGCCACGTTGAGGCAGCTGGTCGTTTTGCCGGTGCCCCCCTTGTGGTTAGCCATTACGATGGTTTGCATGGCCGCAATTTACGCAATTCTTACCATTCCCGCCACGCTGACTATTTTAATAATTTAAACAATTGTCAGAATGGTTAGCGTGGTGAAAATGGTCGGAATTGCGTAGTCGTTTGAATAATTATGAAAACGATGCCTGGCAGTTATACATATCATAAGGAGGTTTAATATTATTTTTTAAGGAGGTTTAATATTATTTTTTTATAACAGGTTAACTTCTTCTGAAACAGTTTTTTAAGTAATCACCCACCTCACCTGTTAGGGCAGCTACGCCGTTGGCTTGCCGCATTAAAAAAGGGACAGACTACTGGGCAGTACACACGAATTACACCTTCCAAGAAGAGTATATGCTGGCTTACGCCGCTTACCTTACGCCACTATCTGGTTGCTTGCCCGGTGTCTCAGCAGCCCCCTATTCTAGGCAAAGCGGGCCGGGCCGGCCGCCGCCCAACTGTTGCGGCCGCCCATCCTACCACTTGCGCCCCCCAGCGCGCTTTTTCATAATCCCCTTAAACGAGCCCGCTAGGCGCTTCAAACGCTCCTTGCCTACCCAGTACACCAGTAGCACCCTTTCAGTCGCTCACAGGGGCTTAATCAGCCATTCTACGCCCTGGCTGTCCCGCTCCTGCCGGAAGCCCTGCGACAAGTACACGATTTGCAGGTTTTCCTCGAAGGTGGCGCCTTTGGCCATTTTCTTGCGCGCCATGATGGCAAAGGCCTCCCGCGCCTCCTCCACCCGGTAGCGAATGAGCTGGGGCGCCGCCGGGGGGCTGCCGGCCGGCTTGCGGGCGCCGGGCTTGGGGCGCTGGGCCAGCGCCTGCCGGTACTCGGCCAGCAGGTGGCCCTTGCTGATGGCCGTGAAAACGGCTCCGGCCAGGCTTTTTACCTTGCCCTGGGTGCGCTTGGTGCGCTGCTGCTGCACCACGAACTGCACGTAGCCGGGCACGATTTCACCGCGCTCGATAAGCTCCCCAATGGCCGCCATGCTGCTCGCCGACACGCCTACCTCCAGCAGGGCCTTCTGCCACTCGGTGGTGGCGGGCAGCGAGGGCAGCAGCACTTCGCTGGCCACCGGGGCAAAGCGAAAGCGGATTTCCTCCACGCTGTTGCTCTTGCCCCGCAGCAGGTCGTACTCGAAAGCCAGGTTGGTTTGCGCCAGTTCCTGCTGCGCCCGCTCCAGCACCCGCAGCCGAAACAGGGGAAACTGCTTGTACTGGCCCTCCAGGTCCAGCACGCGCTTAAGCTCCTCCACCGCGATGGTGCGCGTGCCAAAGCTGCCATACTGCTTCAGCAGCCAGTAAATGCGGTACGAATGGGCGCTTTTCAGCTTGAGCAGCTGTAGCAACTGCGCCTGCGTGAAGTTGCCGTCGTTGAGTTGCAGCAGGTGCTCCCGCACCCGGTCGTTGAAGCGCACCACCAGGGCCCGCTCCTCGCTGCTGTAGTCGGCGTAGGCCATCAGGGGCGTGTTGGAGAAGCTCGGGGCGGTTTCCTCCGCGGCCTGCCCCCCACGCCGAATTTTCTTCTTGCCCGGCCGCTCCACGTACAGCACCCGGGAAGCCAGTAGCGCGCACATTTCCTTCAGTTGCAGGTAGTCGTTGCTGCTCGGGCGCCGCCCCGATATCGCCACCACCTCCGTCACCGGAATGCGCAGCTCGTGAAACTCGCTGTCGGCCCGGTCGATGCGGGCGAGCATGGCCATGAACAGACGCATCTCCAGGGTCGTCAGGGCAAAGCGCGCATTGATGAGGTCGTTGCGCTGCACCACCAGCTTGCCGGGCAGCGCGGGCTTGCTGTCGTCGTCGTCGGGGAGGAGGTCCACTTGCACACTGCCGGGCGGGGCTAAAAAGAGCGCCAGCAGGGCAAACCTATTACAGAAATTTTTTTTGTAATAGGCATTCGTGCTTTTTGTAATAGGGCAAGGGCCAAATTTCGTGCTTTTTGTAATAGGGCATTCGTGCTTTTTGTAATAGGCTAAGGGTCAAATTTCGTGCTTTTTGTAATAGGCAATTCGTGCTTCTTGTAATAGAGTTGCCTTGCAGCTACTTGAAAATCAATGTGTTACGAGACCCGTAATAGAGGTAATAGGTGATAATATTAAGTATAAACTACCGTTTAATTTGGTTGGTTTTTTTAATTTTTTGTTAATCAGACAGTTAGCCACCTACTTTCACTTCTGCCCGGAAGTCAGGTCGTAAACCAGGGCGCGGCGCGCGATTTCGTGCTTTTTGTAATAGGCTTGCCGGCAATTTTATAGAAGATAAAAAACTGAAAAAAAGAATTTTATGGTAAAATAATGTGGAGCTATGGCTTCTTAAAAAGAAGCGGCGGGCCTATTACCAAAAGCACGAAAATCCTTTTTCTCGCCTCAGCCCGCGAGCAGCAGTCTGGCTGCGCATCACTCGATTCACAAGGGTCGGAAAATCGCCCGTGCCGCCGGGCAACGGGGCCGAAGAACGGCTTTTCAGCCCCGCTAAATCCGTGGAAGAAGGTGGCGCAGCCTCGCCGGTCAAGTCCTTGTCAGGCTAGCCCCGGTCTAATTTTATATGCAGAATCTCAGTGGGTTATAGTCGGCGCGAGTGCGTAATCAGCAGGCGGCAGAACCTAAAAACGAGCTGCACAGGGGTTGTCCGCTTTATCAAGAGGGGATTTTCCTGTGCCGCGGGTGTCATTCTGGCCCCGGTTTGGCGGCAGTAGGGCCGGCGTGCCAACCCGAAGCGCGGTCCCACAAGGGGCGCCGGCAGCCCGCAAACGCCAGCAAGAAGGAACAAAGTGCACCTTATAATTAGCTGTGCAGTAATGTACTAAGCTGACTGACTGGTGGCGGCGCCCAGCCCTAGTAGCAGCGCGCCGATGGTAGCGTGGGCCTGTGCGGGCTGGCCCGGCCGCTGGCTCAGCCAAACGCCGGAAGCGGGGCCGGCGGGCGCGGTTACGCGCCAGGCGCCGGGGCCGCTAGTGGGCACAAAACCGGCGCGCAGCAGCGCCCGGCGCGTCCAGAAAGCGGCCGCGCCATCGCCCAGCAGCTGCACTGCCGGGCCGGTAGGCGCGTGCAATTCGAAGGTGCCGGTGGCGGGGTCGAAGGCCAGCCCCTCGCGCTGAAAAGCGGCGGCAAAAGCCCCGCTGAGCACTAAGTCTTCGGGCGGACCGGCCAGCAGCGGGCCGGTGGTGGGCAGCAGCCACACGCGGTCGGCGGCCTGCAAAGCCAGGTCCAGCTCGTGGGTTGACAGCAGGATGGCCTTGCCCAGCGAGCAGGCCAGGTGGTGCAGCAGGCGCAGCAGAGCCACGCGGTTGGGCAGGTCGAGGTGGGCGGTGGGCTCGTCGAGCAAAATCACGGGCGTATCCTGGGCCAGGGCGCGCGCCAGCAGCACTTTCTGGCGTTCGCCGTCGCTGAGCTCGCCCACCGGGCGGTGGGCCCACGGCGCAGTGCCGGTGGCCGCCAGCGCGGCCTGCACCTGGGCATGGTCGCGGGCCGCGAGGCCGCCCAGCCAGCCGGTGTGCGGCAGGCGGCCCAGGCGCACCAGCTCCAGCACGGTAAGGTGGGCGGCCTCGATGCGCTCGGTGAGCACGATGCTGAGCTGGCGGGCGCGGGCCTCGGCGCTGAGGCTGGCCAGCGGCCGGCCACCAAGGGCGAGGTGGCCGCCCAGCGGCACCTGCACGCCGGCCAGCGTGCGCAGCAGCGTCGATTTGCCGGCCCCGTTGGGGCCCAGCAGGCACACCAGCTCGCCTGGCCACAGGGCCAATTGCAAGGGGCCGGCCACCGGGCGCGGCGGGCTTTTGCGCCCGGCTGGGTAGCCGATGGTCAGGCTGTCGGCTACCATGGCCGGGGCGGGGGGTGGGGTGGGGGCGGGGTGGCTCATGGGGCAGCGCGCAGGGGGCGGCGCAGCACCACCCACAGCACCACGGGCGCGCCGAGCAGCGAGGTAACCACGTTGATGGGCAGCGTGAGCTGGCTGCCGGGCAGCTGGGCCAGGCAGTCGCAGGCCAGCACCAGGGCGGCGCCCAGCAGGCAGGCGCCGGGCAGCAGCACCCGGTGGTCGGCGGTGCCGAGCAGGGCGCGGGTGAGGTGCGGCACGGCAATGCCCACGAACCCAATTGGCCCGCAAAATGCCGTGATGCTGCCCGCCAATAAGCTCGTGCTGAGAATGATGAGTGAGCGCGAGCGCCGCACGCGCAGGCCCAGGCTGCGGGCGTAGTTTTCGCCCAGCAGCAGCGCGTTCAGGGGCTTGGCCGAGGCCAGGGCCAGCGCCAGGCCGGCGCCCACCACGGTGGCCAGCACCGCCAGCTGCGCCCCCCCCACGCCGCCCAGCGCCCCAAACGTCCAGAGCAAATACGCCTGAATCTGCTCGGGAGCGCTGAAGTACTGCCACAGGCTGACGAGGGCGCCGGTCACGCTGGCCACCATCAGGCCCACGATGAGCAGTACCACGTTGTCGCGCACGCGCGCGGCCAGGGCCAGCACCAGGGCCAGCACGAGGGCCGCGCCGGCTGTGGCGGCCAGCACCAGGGCCCAGCTGCCGGCCAGCCCCACTTGCCGCACGGCCAGGGCGCTGGCCACGCCGCCGCTCGTGAGCATCACCACGGCCACGCCCAGGCCCGCGCCCGCCGTGAGGCCCAGCGCCGACGGCCCGGCCAGCGGGTTGCGAAACAGCGTTTGCATCTGCAAGCCGCTCACGGCCAGGCCGCTGCCCACGGCCAGCGCCGTGAGAGCCTTGGGCAGCCGAATCTGGTGCACGATGAAGGCCGTGGCCGCATCGGCCGGCGGGCCGTGGCCCAGCAGGTGGCGCGCCACCGTCAGCACCGGAATGCGCACCGGGCCCAGCGCCACATCGAGCACAAAGGCCAGCACCACGAGCACGAGCAGCAAAAGCAGCCCTTGGGCCAGCCGGGGGCGGGGCGGGGCGGGCGGCGGGTCGGCGGCGCCGGGGGCGGTCGGGGTGAGCATTGGGAAGGGAAAAACGGGGGCGGCTTGGCCGGGTGGGGGAGGGGGCGGCCGGCCTTAGCGCAACGGCTGGTAGTAGCGCAGCGTCCAGGCGGGCAGCAGCTCGGGGTGCAGGATGTGGAGCAGGTCGGCCAGCAGCAGGTCGGGGCGCAGGGCGCCCGATTCCCAGTAGTCGTTGGAGCCCTGGGCGTTGGTGCGCAGGTTATTGTTGAATACCCGGTTGGTGCGCACGGGCGCGAAGGCGGCGTAGCGGGCATCCTGGGCCAGCAGGGCGGCCTTGGTGGTGAGCGTGCCGGTGTGCAGCCAGTAGTCGGCGGTGAGCGCCACCGGCGCCACGGCCTCAAACGACAGGGCCAGGCTGCCGCTGGCCGCCCGGGTGCGGTCCCAGTGGTAGGTGGCGCCCGCATCGCGCAGAAACTGCGCCAGGTAGTTGCCGGCATCGGGCACGTACCACACGTCTTTGAAGGGCAGGCCCACTACCACGCTAGGCCGGCGGGTAGCGTGGCGGCCCAGCGTGGCCAGGCGCTGGTATTCGCGGGCCACGGCGTCGAATTTCTCGTTGACGACGGCTTCCTTGTTGAGCAGCGCGGCCAGCACCTTTACCCACTCGGCGCGGGCCAGGGGCGTGGTTTCGACCCACTCCGAATTGACGAGCACCGGGATGCCGGCGGCTTGCAGCGTCTGGAAGTGGCCGGGGCCTTCGCCGGGCCAGCCGGTTGTCATCACCAGGTCGGGGTGGCGGGCCACCAGCAGCTCGTTGTTCAGCTCCGTGCTTTGGCCCACCTCGTACACCTGCCCCGCCGCGATGCGCTGCCGCACCCGCGGCGCCGACACGTACTGGAAGCTGCCTACGCCCACCAGCACATCAGCCGCCCCCAGAAAATCGGCCAGCGCCACGTGCATCGACGACAAGCCTACCAGGCTGCGCAGGGGCGTGGCAATGAGCTGGGCATCGGGGTAGCCGGCCGGGCGCGCCGCCCCGCGCGGCACCAGCAGGTAGCGCGCCGCCGGGGCTTTCGCCTCAAACGGGCTTTTGATGGTGAGGAGCTTGTAGTTGGCTACGTAACTGATGGTAAAGCCCTTGGCGTAGCTCACCGTGGTGCGCCCGGCCGCTGGGGCGGGCCGCGCCGCTAGCCGGGCCGGCCGGGCCGCCGGCCCCGGCGCGGCGGCCTGCGGCGGCCGGGCCTGCGCACCGGCCACGAGGTGGCCGGCTAGCAGCAGGCCGGGCAGCCAGCCCCGGCGCCCGGTAAAAAAAGCAAAAGCGACGCCCCCGGCGCGGCCTGGGGAAGGCAAAGTCTGGAGCATACGGGCAGCGCGCTTTTCTACCGAAAGCGGTGGGTGAGGGAGGCAAGGGCAGGTCTTCTGACTTCCCCCCGGCCGATGGCCTTCCCATTTCCGGGCGGAAACAGTGGCGCCACGTATCGGCCGGTTGGCAACTGGGGTCACAGCAGCGGCGACTGTGCCGGACTCACACCGGCTTCCCTTTTCAAGCCGCCCCGCACCGCGGCAGCGACTACCCTTGCTCGGCCGCAAAGGTAGCACGGCCCGGCCCCGGCGGCCCGGCGGCGCCCGTGGCCTATATTTAGGGGCTCTTACCCCGCACGCGCTACATGGCTTCTTCCCGGCTTCAACTCAGTTCTTACGCTGGCCTCGCGGCCGCCTTCTTCGGCCTGGCCTCGTACCGCTTTTACGAGCACCAGGGCGCCCAGGACCCGCCCACCAAGGAGCAGATTATCGTGGGCACCATTGTGCAGGGCCTTTCGCAGGCGCACTACCAGCCCCAGCGCATCGACGACGAGTTTAGTAAGCGCGTGTATGAGCTGGCCCTCAAGCGCCTGGACTACCGCAAGAAGTTTTTGCTGCAAGCCGATGTGGCGCAGCTGGCCCGCCTGCAAACCGACATCGACGACGAAACCAAGCGCGGCACCCACGAATTTCTGGACCTCAGCACCCGGCTCATGGCCGAACGCACCAAGCAGGTGCTGGCCCTCACGCGCGAGCTGCTGGCCCAGCCGTTTGCGTTCGAGGCCGACGAAACCATCCAGACCGACTACGAGCAAGCCGCGTTTCCGGCCTCGGCCGCCGACCAGCGCGAGCAGTGGCGCAAGCTGCTCAAGTACGAGACGCTGACCCGCGTGGCCGAGCAGCTCGATGAGCAGGACAAGCGCCGCGACCACGCCCGCGTGGCCAGCCTGCGCCACGAGCCGCTGCCCGCCAGCCCCGCCGACCGCCCCCTGGCCCAGCTCGAAGCGGAGGCCCGCCAGCGCGTGCTCAAGTACTACGAGGAGCAGCTTGCCGAGCAGCCCACCCCCGACGAGCAGCTCGCGGCCTACGCCAACGTGATTGCCAACACCTACGACCCCCACACCGACTACCTGGCCCCCGAGCGAAAGGAGGCGTTCGACTTTCAGCTCACCGGGCGCATGGACGGCATCGGGGCGATGCTGCACGAGCGCGAGGGCCTCATCTACATCGACGATGTGGTGCCTGGCTCGGCCTCGTTTCGGCAGGGCGAGCTGAAAAAGGGCGACGCCATCCTGCGCGTGGCCCAGGGCGCGGCCGAGCCGGTGAGCATTGAGGGCTGGCACGTCGGCAAGGCCGTGACGCTCATCCGGGGCAAAAAGGGCACCGAAGTGCGCCTTACGGTGAGGCGCCCCGACGGCTCGACCAAGGTTATTCCCATCGTGCGCGACGTGGTGGTAAACGAGGCTACTTACGCCCAGTCGGCGATTATCAACGCCCCGGGCGGCCTGAAAATCGGCTACCTGCGCCTGCCCGTTTTCTACGCCGACTTCAACGGCAACGGCGGGCGCTCCTCGGCCGACGACGTGAAGAAGGAGCTGGCCAAGCTCACGGCCGAAGGTGTGAAAGGCGTGGTGTTTGACCTGCGCGAAAACGGCGGCGGCTCGCTCAGCGATGCTGTGCAGATGGCCGGCCTCTTCCTGCCCAGCGGCCCCATGGTGCAGGTGCACGACAGCCGCGGCACCACCAACGTGCTGACCGATAAGGACCCGCGCGTGCAGTACAGCGGCCCGCTCGTGGTGCTGGTGAATAAGCACAGCGCCTCGGCCTCCGAGATTCTGGCCGCCGCCATCCAGGACTACAAGCGCGGCCTCATCGTGGGCACCGCCAGCACCTACGGCAAGGGCACGGTGCAGCGCATCATCGACCTCGATGCCACGCTGCCCGCCGAGCTGAACGCCCTCAAGCCCTTCGGCTCGCTCAAGTTCACGATGCAGAAGTTCTACCGCGTCACCGGCAGCTCCACGCAGTTCAAGGGCGTGGCCTCCGACATCGTGCTGCCCGACGTGGCGTCGTACCTGGATGAGGGCGAAAAGGAGGCGGACTTTCCGCTGAAGTGGGACGAGATAAAGCCCGCCAGCTACCGCGCCTGGGACGACCAGCCCAACTACCTCAAGCTCGAAGCCAACAGCAAGGCCCGCGTGGCCGCCAACCCCAGCTTTCAGCAAATGACGGCCATCGTGCAGAGCCTGCGCAAGCGCCAGGCCGAAACCGTGCGCTCACTCCAGCTAGTGAAGTTCCGGGCCCGGCAGCACCAGTTTCAGGCCGAGGCCGACAAATACGAGGCGCTGCAAGCCACGGCCACGCCCCTGGCCCTGGCCCCGCTGGCCGCCGACCGCCTAACCCAGGCCGGCGACTCGGCCCTGGCCAAGCGGGCCATGCGCTTTACCCGCGGCCTGCCCAAAGACCTCACGCTGGGCGAGGCCGTGGCCGTGCTCAAAGACCAGCAGTAGCCGGCCCGATGGCCAGGGCCAGGGCCAGGTCGGTGGGCACGGCGGGCAGGTCGAGGACCAGGTAGCCGGCGCGGGCCACGGCCCGCCGCTGCCCCAGCTCCTGGCCGGCCAGCGTGTCCCAGAGGCGCACTAGGTGGGCGCCGGGCGCTAGGCCCGGCACCGCAAGCTGCACGGGCAGCGGGGCCGGCCGCCGGGGGGCGCTGCGCCGGGTGGTGGGCCAGTCCTGGCGCACGAGCCACACTACGGCCTGCGCCGCATCGCCGCAGGCAAAGCCCGCAAAAGCCGGGGTGGAAATGCGCAGCTCGGCGCTCAGGTTGCGGCGCTGCAAGCGGGGCCAGTCGAGCAGCCCGGCAAAGGCCGCCAGGCTGCGCTGGGCCGCCCGCATCCCGTGCGTGAGCACGTGCGGCTGCCGGTAGGGCCAGCGCAGGCCGCCGCCCGCGCCGCCCGAGGCCAGGTGCGCCCACTGCATGTAGCGAAAATACTCGTCGTCAAAGGCCTCGGGCAGCGTGCGGCGGCGGTTGTTGAAGGTGTGGATGGGGCCGTGCTCGCTGTCGAAAAACGGCCGGCCGGGCGGCAGGTGGGCCAGGGCCTCGCGCACCAGGGCGCCGGTGCGCAGGGCCGGGCCCACGGCGTCGGCCGGGTTGTCGATGGTGGCGGCGTCGTAGAAGTGCGAGGTGGCAAAGTCGAGCTGCGGGTGCCCAAACACCAGGGCCGCCGCCTCGGGGTGGTGGGCCAGTACGGGCCCAAACAGCGACACCGTTTGCAGGTGCGTGCGGCCGAAGCAGCGCTGCTCCACGGCCCGCAGGTGGGTGCTCAGGTCGCTGATAAACTCGGTGAAGCCGGCCGTGCTCCGGCCCGCGTGGGCGGGGTGAATCTCATTCCATAAGTCCCAGGCAAACAAGGCCCCGCTGCCGCCCCAGCGCTCGGCCGCAAACGTGAGCCGGTCCTTCATGGCCTGCCGCATACCCGGGCTCAGCAGCCACTGCGTGCGCGGCCCACCGGGCCCGCCCTGGGCGGCGTGGTAGGGGTGGTGGCGCCAGCGCCGCGCCATCCAAAACGTATCGAACGGGGTGAGCAGCAGGCGCAGACCGTAGCGCTCGCACAGGCCAAACAGGTCGTCCCAGAAGCGCACCATGTGCGGCTGAAACCGCCCCACGGGCCGCTCCAGGTAGCGGTGTTCGGTTTGGCAATATTCCAGCATCAGGCGCAGGCACGTGACGCCGTGGGCGGCCAGCCAGGCCAGGTGGCCCTCGACGGCGCCTACGTTTTGGCGGCGAAACAGGCCGGCTAGGTCGGGCCAGGTGAGGGCATCGTTCTGGCCAATCGGCGTCCAGCTCTGCCCGGCATCGGTGCAAAAATAGGGGGCCGCCGGGGCCACCTCAATCCAGGGAAGCGGGGAAGAATCGAACACGGCCAAACCAAAAAGCGCCGCCCGGCGGCTCCTTCTACCCGCCGCGGCGCAGAAGGTTGCGGGCCGCGCCGGCTCCGGTAGCCGGTGCCGCCGGGCCACCCAGGCCCCTCCAACTGCTGGCCCGGCCCCGGCCGGGGCGCGCTCCATAATTCGGACCCGATTCTGAAATGTGGAACGGCTGATTTTCAGAATTTAGACTAACGCATTGGTAATAAATAGTTTGACCCCCTGGCCGCAGGCTGGCACCGGGTTGGCCTTACCGGGGCCAAACCCAGCGCCTTATGCTCAAAAACCAAAAAGTATTCCTGGTCGATGATGACCCCTTTTGCCGCCAGCTGATTGAGCACGCCATCCGCAACGCGGGCTACGCCGATGTGCAGGCCTTCGACAACGGCGCGGCCTGCCTGGATGCGCTCACCGAGGAGCCCGACATCATCTTTCTGGACCAGATGATGGGCAGCGTGTCGGGCACCGATGCGCTCAAGGCCATCAAGCGCTTTAACCCCGACGTGTACGTGGTGCTCGTGAGCGGGCAGCAGCAGGTGCAGGTGGCCGTGGACTCGCTCAAGTACGGCGCCTTCGACTACGTGGTGAAGGACGAGCACCTCACCACCCGCCTGGCCACGGTGCTCGGCAAGATTGAAAAAATGCGGGCATTGCTGGCCACCCGCCCGCCCGCCCGCCCCCGCTTTCCTTCTCTCTTCTCTTTGCTCCCCAGCTTTTTGCTCGCGGCGGCCAGCCGCAACACCACTTATTAACCGCATGAAAAAAACACTACTTCCGACCGGGACGCTGCGCCTGGTGGCCCTGCTGGTGCTGGGGCTGCTGAGCAGCTGCACCCAAAACCTGTTTCAAACCAAGCGTATCCTGCCCGCGCCGAGCGCGCTCTCCGTGGGCCCCGAGTACCAGTACCGCCTGCGCAAAGACGACAAAATCAGCATCAGCGTGTGGGACCACGAGGAGCTGAGCGTGGGTTCCATCTACAGCTTATACAGTGTAAATGAGGTCGATGGCAAGTGGACGCTGGTAGATGCCGCCGGCAACCTCAACGTGCCCAAGGTGGGCGCCTTTCACGTGGAGGGCCTCACCATCCCGGAGGCCGAAGCGCAGATTGAGAAAGTAATGGGCAAGTGGATTGTCAACCCGCAGCTCACCCTGAAGGTGCTCAACATGCAAACCACCGTGCTCGGCGAGGTGGGCGCGCCCGGCAACCAGCGCCTCGAAAAGGAGCGCAATACCCTGGTGGAAGTGCTGGGCAAGGCCGGCGACTTTGGCGTGTATGCCGACAAGCGCCACGTGAAAGTCCTGCGCCAGAACGTGCTGGGTACCCAAACCACGGAAATCGACCTGACCCAGCTCACGGGCTTCGAGCGCGACAACCTCGTCATCCTGCCCGGCGACGTGGTGTACGTGCCGTCGAAGAGCGGCAAGCAGTTCGACCGCAAATCGCCCTCCGTGCTGGGCATCGCCTCCATCATCAGCACCACCCTTGTTTTCCTCCGCTTTGTTTTGTAAGTAACTTTTTATGAACGAGTTATCCAACAACCTGCGCCTGCTGCGCCCGCTCTGGACCGGCCTGCCCGTGGTGGCCCTGTGCACGGGCCTGAGTTTGTCGGCCGCCTGGCAGTACCTGCGCTACGCCACGCCCCAGTACGAGAGCACGGCCAAAATCAAGCTGGCCGACGTGAACGAGGGCCCCATCAACACGACGCTGATTAAGAACCTGGACGCGTTTTCGGGCGACAACCGCACCAGCGCCGAAGTCGAGCTGGTGCGCTCGCCGCTGCTGCTGACGCGCGCCCTCAACCGCGTGCCCTTCGACCAGACCACCTACCGCGTGGGCAAGGTGCGCACCGCCGAGCTGTACCGCGCCAGCCCCTTCGTGGCCCAGGTAACGCTGCGCAACCCCAAGTGGGCCGAGGAAAAGTTTGACCTGCGCCTCACGGCCCAGGGCGGCGTGAAGCTGACGGCTCCTTCGGGCGAAATCGCGGAGGGCCAAATTGGCCAGACGCTGCACCTGACCGGCGCCGACGTGCGCATTGGCCGCAACGACTCACTGCTGCGCGCCCGCCCCGACCTGAGCCTGGCCGACCACTACCAGTTTGTGCAGCACGACCGCGCCCACCTGCTAGAGGAAGTGGCCAGCCGCCTCGACGTGACGAGCACCGACCACGACGTACCGGTGCTGCGCATCAGCTACCAGAGCCCGGTGCCCGAGAAGGCGGCCGACCTGGTAAACGCCCTCGCCGGGGTGTACCTGGAGGACTACCTGACCATGAAGTACAAGGTGGTAAACTCCACGTCGGAATCTATCGGCCAGCAAATCAAGGCGGTGCAGCGCACGCTCACGCAGTCGGAAGACACCGTGGAGCAGTACCGCGACCGCACGCGCATCGTCAACATCAAGCAGGAAACCGACACGGACCTGCACAAGATTGCCGAGCTGAAAATCCAGCGCTCGAACCTGCAAATGAGCCTGGCCGCCGCCAACAACCTCTACGCCTACATGACCGACGGCAAGCGCCAGGCCCTGGACATGGCCCCCAACTTTGAGGCGTTCAACGACGTGCTGTCCACCGACATCATCAAGAAGGTGAAGGACTTGCAGGCCGAGCGCCACGACCTGCTGCTGCGCTTCACGCCCGAGGATGACAAGGTGAAAACCGTGGACATGAAGCTGGCCGACCTCAACAGCTACCTGCTCGAAAGCGTGCGCAACACCCGCAACACGCTCAGCATCAAGTACCGCGACATCGACCGCACCATTCAGCAGGCCACGGGCGCCTTCACCGGCCTGCCCACCCGCGAGAAAAACCTGGCCATCCTGCAACGCAACTTCGAGCTGAACGAGAAGCTCTACACCTTCCTGCGCGAAAAGGAAACCGAAGCCGCGATTGCCAAGGCTACGCCCACCTCGTACCACCGCATCATTGCCAACGGCCAGGTGCCCACCGAGCCCACGGCGCCGCACCGCACCTTTGTGCTGCTGGTGGCCGGCTTCCTGGGCCTGCTCACCGGCACGCTGCTGGTGTACGGCCTGGCGGCCACCAACTCGACGCCCGGCGACGCCCACGGCGTGCAGCGCGAAACCGACACCCCGCTGGCCGTCACCATTCCGCACCTCAACGAGGGCCTGGAAGGCCGCCTGGCCTACTTCAAGCAGCTCGTTACCCGGCTGTCGCTCAAAGGCTTGCTCAATCCCGGCACCAAGCTGGTGGTGAGCGCTTTTTCGCCGCAGGAAGGCCAGCATTTCTTCTTTGAGCATCTGCGCCAGGTGCTGGCGGCCCAGGGCCTGAAGCTGCGCGCCATTGCCTTGCAAGATGCCGACTCGCCCAACCCCGAGGCCCAGCCCGACGAGATTTTGCTGGTTCAGAACCTGCTGCTGAGCCAGGACGCCCACGCGCTGGCCGTGATGCGCGGCGCCGCCGCCAACCTCTTCGTGGTGGATGGCAAGGCCACGCCCACCGCCCGCCTGCTGGAGCTGGAGCTGCTCATCAGCGAGTTTAGCCTGCCCAACGTGCAGCTTTGCCTCAACCGGGCCGGCTACGCCCCCAGCCCGCTGCGCCTGCTGGGCCAGCGCCTGCGCTCCTTGTTTGCGGGCAGCACGGCCCCGGCCCCGCGCCCCGCGCCCCTCTCCACCGCCCTCAACCTCGACCTGCAAGCGTGAGTGCCTACCCGCCCCTGGCCGGCGGGCGCTGGGCCGCCCCCCTGGCGCGCCTGCGCCTGGCCCCCCGCTACTGGGTGGTGGCCGGCCAGGCCACGGTGAGCGGCACCAGCTTTTTAACTAACCTGTTCATTGCCAAGCTGTGCGGGCTGGCCACCTTTGGCGAGTACAGCGCCTGGCAGCTCGTGCTGCTGCTGGCGCTGGCCGTGCAGGGGGCCGTTATCACGCAGCCCATGCAGGTGGTGCTGGGCACGCTGCCGGCCGGCCGGCGCACCGCCTACGGCCGGCTGGTGCTGGCCGGGCAGCTGGCCTTCAGCCTGCTGGCGGCCGGGGCGGTGGTGCTGGGCGCGCGCCTGCTGCCGCAGGCGGCTACGGTGCTGCCGGCCTTTGTGGTGCTGCTGCTGGCGGCTGGCGGCCAGGACACCCTGCGCAAACTGCTGCTGGCCGAGGGCAAGGTGCAGGCCGCCCTGCTCAGCGATGGGCTGTCGGCCGGTGGGCAGCTGCTGGTGCTGGCGGCGCTGGCCCTGCGGCCCGCGCCGCCCACGCTGGCGGCGGTGGTGTGGGCCGTGGGCCTCACCACCGGGCCGGCGCTGGCGGTGGGCGGCTGGGCGCTGGGGGCCGGGCCCAGCTTGGGCGGCCTCGGGCGCTTTGGGCGGCGGCACTGGCGGCAGGCCCGCTGGCTGGTGCCCACGGCCCTGCTCCAGTGGGGCTCGGCCAATGGGCTGCTGGTATTTGCGGGCTGGGTGGGCTCGCCGGCCGTGCTGGGCGTGCTGCGCCTGGCCCAAACGGCGATGGGCGTCTTCAACCTCGGCCTGCAAGCCGTGGAGAATTACGCCCTGCCCCGCCTCAGCCGCAGCTGGGCGCAGGCCCCGGCGCAGTTTGCCGCCGAGCGGGCCGCCCTGGCCCGGAACATGCTGCTCGCGGGCGGCCCGGCCCTGGCGCTGCTGGCGCTGGCGGCCGGGCCGCTGGTAGCCCGCTTCGGGCCGGCGGGCGGGGCCCAGTACGCGGCCCTGCTGCGCTGGTGCTGCCTGCTCTACGGCGTCATTCTGCTCGTGTACCCGCTGCGGCTCACGGTGCGGCTGCTCGCTGACTCGCGCCACTACTTCGGGGGCTACGTGCTCAGCATTGCGGCCTCGCTGCTGAGCGTGCGCTGGCTCACGGCGCACTTCCAGGCCAGCGGGGTGGTGCTGGGCTGGCTGCTGGCCCAGCTGGTGCTGGGCGCCTACTGGGCCTGGGCGGTGCGCCGGGCTTCTCACCAATCTGTTTTTGCATTTGCATGAAAATTATCCACTTAATCCTGGGCAAAGCCAACCCCGAGCGCATGAACGGCGTGAACAAGGTGGTGCACGCGCTGGCTACCCAGCAGCACCGCGCCGGGGCCGACGTGGCGGTGTGGGGCATCACGGCCGACCTCACCCCCGACTACCCGGCCCGCGAGTTTGCCACCCGCCTCTTCCCGGCCCGGCGCAACCCCTTCGGCGTGGCCCGGCCGCTGGCCGAGGCCCTGCGCCAGCTGGCTGGCCAGGGGCCGACGGTGGTGCATTTGCACGGCGCGTTTATCCCGGTGTACAGCACGCTGGCCCGGCGCCTGGCGGCGCTGGGCGTGCCCTACGTGCTCACGCCGCACGGCAGCTACAGCCCGGCCGCGCTGCGCAAAAGCCCGCTGGTCAAGCTGGTCTATGGGCACTTGTTTGAGCGCCGCCTGCTGCGCGGGGCGGCCCGCATTCACTGCTTGGGCGAGAGCGAGGTGGTGGGCGTGCGGCGCCTGGGGGCCACGCTGCCCACGGCCCTGCTGCCCTACGGCTTCGAGCCCCCGCGGGCGGTGGTGCCGGCCGAGCCGGCGGCGGCGGGCCGCTTCCGGGTGGGCTTTTGCGGGCGCCTCGATGACCACCACAAGGGCCTGGCCTGCCTGCTGGCCGGCTTCGCGGACTTTGCCCGCCAGGTGCCCGCGGCCGAGCTGTGGGTGATTGGCGACGGCCCCGACCGCGCCCGGGTGGCGGCCTGGGCCGCCGCCGCCCCGGCCGGCTCGGTGCAATTGCTGGGCAGCCGCTACGGCGACGAAAAAATCGGGCTGCTGGGCCAGCTCCAGGTGTTTGCCCACACCTCGCACTACGAGGGCCTGCCCACCGCCGTGCTCGAAGCCGTGGCCCTGGGCGTGCCCTGCGTGGTCACGGAGGCCACCAACCTGGGCGGCTACGTGCGCGATTTTGGCTGCGGCGAGGTGCTGCCCACCGCCAGCCCCCGGCTGCTCACCGAGGCCCTGCTGCGCCTGCACGCCCACTGGGCGGCCCAGGCGCCGGGCCAAAGCCTGGCCCCCCGCTGCCGCGAGATGGTAGCCACCGCCTTTCACTGGCCCTTGCTGCTGCCCGCCTACGGGCGCCTGTATCAGCAAGCCCTGGCCGCTTAAGTACCTGCTATGCACGCTCCTGCTACTCCTGCGCCGCACCGTCGCTTCTTGCGCTTGATGGGCGCGCTGCTCACGCTCATTCTGCTCATCAAGCTGGCCGGCTTCTTCACCTGGAACAACGACGTGGGCCTCACCCGCATCGTGAAGCTGGTGAGCCGCCTGGCCATGACGGCCGCCGCCTACGGGGCCTACCGCCTGGTGCTGCGCCGGGGCGCCGTCGATTCGTTTCGCTGGCACCACAGCCTCGCGCCGCTGCTCTACGGCGGCTACCTGCTGCTGGGCTTGGCTTCGCTGCTGTGGTCGTCTAACCCCGCCTACTCGCTCTTGCAGTGGCTCATGGACCTTGAAACGCTGGTATTTGCCTTCTACTTCGTGAAGTGTTTTTTGCTGCTGGCGGCGTTTTTTCCCGAGCGGCCGGTGCGCTTTTCGCAGGTGCTGGGCAATGCGGCGTTTACCATCCTGCTCATCTTTCTGGGGGGGCTGCTCGTGGCGCCCGACGTGTTTTACCGCCTCACCCACGCCGGCGCCGAGGCCCGCCTCGGCGGCTACCTCATGAACCCCAACGAGCTGGGAATGCTCTGCGTGGTGGGCATTGCCTGCCTCATGTTCAACTACTACCGGCAGCACCGGCCGGGGCGTACGACCCTCAAAATCGGGCTGCTGCTGCTGGCCCTGGTGCTCACCGGCTCGCGCTCGTCGCTAGTGGGCTTCGTGCTGGTGGTGTTCTTCCACATTCAGCAGTCGCACAACGCCCGCCTGAAGCTGGGCGCCAACCTGGCCGCCCTGCTGGCCGTGCCCGTGCTGGTGCCGCTGGTGTTCATCAAGCAGGGCGGGGTCGAGGAAGTGCTCAGCATGACCGGCCGCCTGCCCTTCTGGCGCGCCCTGCTCACCGAGGCGCTGCCCCGCGAGCCGCTGCTGGGCTACGGCTTCATGCGCATCAGCTACGGCGAGTACTTCCAGAGCGTGCACACCTACGCCGCCCAAATGGCCCACAACACCTTCATCCAGGTGCTGCTCAATCTGGGCCTGGTGGGCTTTACGCTGGCCCTGCTCCAGCTGGGGTTCACCATCCGGGGCTTCGTGCGCACCACCGACCCGCAGCTGCGCCTGCTGGGCGTGGGCCTGCTCATTCCGCTGCTTATCAATTCGTTTACGGAGTTCGGCATTTTCGGCATGACCAATTACGGCATCCTGTTCTACCAGTTTTTGCTCTTCTTCGTGAGCCTGCGCTACCACGCCCGCCTCACCACGCCCGAGCAGCGCTGGCTGCACCACCGCCGCCCTGAACTAGCGCTGGCGCTAGCCTAAGCCCCCGGCTGGCCACGGCCGGCCGCCCCGCAGCCACCTTTTCCCTTCTCCTTATTTTCTAGTTCTACCTCGCATGAAGCTCTTCCTTCCTTCCCTCGCCCCGGCCACCCTGGTCGTGCTGACGCTTGCCAGCGGGTGCGCTTCCAGCAACGAAACCAAGCGCCCCACGGCCTCTGCCATGCGCGCCTCGTCGGCCATTGGCACCACCACGGTCCCCCGCCCCGACTCCCTCGACGCCCCGGCCGCCGAAGCCGCCACGGCTACCCTCGACCCCACTGCCCTCTCGGCCAAAGCCGCCAGCGCTGCCCGCGCCGCCGAGAGCACCCTCACCGCCGCCGACTACCGCTACCAGCTGGCCCGCGCCAACCTCGTGCTCAAAACCAAGCCCCACGATGCCCGCGCCCTGCTGGAGCGCGCCAAAGCTTATTCCAGCCTCAAGAACTACAAGGCCGCCAAGCCCGACTACGTGGCCGCCCTGCGCACCATGCACGGCAACCCCGACCTGTACTACAACAAGGCCGTCAACCACTTGATGATGACCGAATTTAAGCTGGCCGCGCTTGACTTTAGCAGCACCGTGCGCCTGCGCCCCGACGACAAGGAGGCTTTCTTCGGGCGCGGCGTGGCCAAGCTCCAGATGTACCAGTACCGGGCCGCCGTGGCCGACTTTACCCGCGCCCTGGCCATCGACTCGCTCTACGCCGACGCCCTGGAGTACCGGGGCATCAGCTATTCCAGCTTCGACCACCACAAGGAGGCGCGCCGCGACCTCGAAAAAGCCGTCAAAATCAACCCCGAGGCCAAAAAAAGCCTGCGCCACTACAGCGTCAGCCTGGCCAAAGAGTAGGGGCGACTTGGAATTGAGAATGAGGAATGAGTAATTAAAAATCAAGGCGTTAGCCCTGGTGGATTACTTGTTTAGTTATAATTTTTTATTCTCTCCTCCGGCGCCTCCCTCAGCGCGCTAGCTGCTACGACTACCCATTGAGAAGGCACCACCCGCCCGCCACCACGCCCATGCCTACCCTTACTACCCTGGCCACCCGCGCGCTGGGCAGCCCGCATTCCCGCATTTTTGGGCTCGACTTGCTGCGGGCCGTGGCCATCCTCATCACCGTGTATGGGCACGCGGCCATGCTGGTGCCGCCCGCCTACCGCTCGTGGCACAACCTGCCCGCCTCAGCCATCGACGGGGTCAATATCTTCTTCGTGCTCAGCGGCTACCTCATCGGCGGCATTCTGCTCAAGGCGCTGCTCGATGAGCGCAAGCCGTTTTCCATCAGTTACTTCTGGCTGCGGCGCTGGCTGCGCACGCTGCCCGCCTACCTGGTGGTGCTGGGCAGCGTGGTGGCCGTAGCCGCCGCCCGGCACCGGCTGCCGGCCGAGGTGTGGCGCTACTTCTGCTTCAGCCAAAACCTGAGTACGCCGCACCCCGCCTTCTTCCCCGAGGGCTGGAGCCTGGCCGTGGAGGAGTGGTTTTACCTGCTGTTTCCGCTCACGGTGCTGCTGCTGGTGGCCCTGCTGCGCAGCCGCCGCCGGGCGATGGCGGGCACCATCGGGCTGTTTCTGGTGCTGCCGCTGGCGTTTAAGTACGCGCAGTATCAGCAGGGCCAGGGCCTGAATGCGGCCCTCTGGGATGCCTACTACCGCCGCGTGGTGGCGGCCCGCCTCGATGCCATTGCCCTGGGCGTGCTGGCCTGCTACGTGCAGCATTACCACGCCGGGCTGTGGCGGGGGCTGCGTCGGCCCGGCCTGTGGCTGGCGGCGGGGCTGCTGCTCGTCACGTTCCTCTACCCCAAGCTGGGGCCCAACGTGCTGTTTTACAACGTGTGGCTGCGCCCGCTGCTTGAGGGCCTCACGGTGCTGCTGGTGCTGCCCTTCTGCGCGCAACTGCGCTATGCGCACTACACGCCGGCCATGCGCGGCCTCACGCTGCTGAGCCTCATTTCCTACTCCATGTACCTGCTCAATAAGTCGGTGCTCATCAAGCTGGTGCTGTTGCCGCTCACGCAGGCCGTGCTCACGCCCCGGCTCGGGCCGGCCGGCTGGCTGGTGGCCTACGCCCTGTACTGGGCCTTGCTGCTGGTCGGCGCGCTGCTGCTCTACACCTACGTCGAGCTGCCCTTTATGCGCCTGCGCGATGCCTGGGCCAAGCCGCACCCGGCCCCCACGGCCGCGCTGGCCGCGCCGCCGCGCTAAGCGCCCGACGGTAGACAAGCTATTCAGGTTAGGAAGGCTAAAAACTTTCAAAAAGAACGTCATGCTGAGCTTGCCGAAGCATCTCGCGCGCTTCGTTGAACGGCGCCGCTGAAGCGAGCAAGATGCTTCGGCAAGCGCAGCATGACGGGCAATGGTGACCTGTTTAGATTCCTATCCACCCATCAGGTGCCCACTCACGCTGACCCAAAAACCGCCAACCTCGGTGCCGCCGGGGTTGGCGGTTTTGCGTAGCGCTCCGGGCGGGGCCGGCAGGCGATAGCCGCCCACCGTAGCGTTACTGCCACCCGCTCCACAAAGCCGCCCGCCCCTGGCTGCTCGCTCCAAATACTGGAAATCCATTCTACCGCCTGGAAAAACGGCCGCAAGCCACGGCAATTATTTATTGATTATCAACAAGTTAATGTAAGCATAATCTTTGGCATCCGCTTGGCCTTAGGGCTGGCATGACGCATTCACTACCTACTACTTCCCTGCTCCCTGGTGCGGACGCGGCCGGCCTCCCCGCGCTGCTGGCCCGCCTGGGCTACGCGCCGGCAGCCAGCGGCGGGGTGCGCCTGCGCGGCTGCCACAACCCCGATGGCAGCCTGCGCTGGGCCTGGCCCACCACGCTGCGGCAGCCGCTGTTTCTGGAGTTTTACAGCGCGGCTTCGCCCAAGGCGCGGCTGTTCAGCAGCCTGGTGCGGCTGGTGTTTTTTTGCCGGTTGCAGGGGCTGTTTTTTCGGCGGCTGCCGGGACGCTTTGCCGCTACGGGGCAGCAGCCGTGGCCAGCGGCCGATTTTGCCCTCTTCACCGGCACGCCGGGGCCCAATCGCAAGGCCGTGTGCTGCTACGACGCTGCCCCCGGCCAGCGCGTGTTTGCCAAGCTGCCGCTCGGCCCCGCCGCCGCCGCCCACCTGCGCGCCGAGGCCGCAAACCTGGGTCAGTTGGCCCAGCTGGCTGGCCGCTTCGGCCGGCCCCGCGTGCTGGCCCACGCCGCCGGCTACCTGCTGCAAAGCGGCGTGAAGGCCCCCGGCGCCCGGCGCGCCGCCCGCTTCGGCCCGGCCCACGCCACTTGCCTGGCCGAACTGCTGGCCGCCACCCAGGTGCGGCAGCCGGTGGCCGCCAGCGCCACCTGGCGCACTATTAACCGACAGGTAGCCAGCCTGCAAGCCCTGGACGATACCCGCGTGCCCTTCGGCCTGCGCACCAAGCTGCACCACCTGCGCCAGGCCATTGCCCCCGAGCGCCTGCTCACCTTCGGCTTTGCCCACGGCGACTTCACGCCCTGGAACTGCTGGGTGGGCCCCGACGGCCTGGCCCTCTACGACGTAGAGCTGGCCCAGCCCGAAGCCTCGCTGCTCTACGACCTCTTTCACTTTGAGGTGCAGCAGGCCCTGCTGGTGACGCGCGCGCCGGCCCCGGCCATCAAGGCGCGGGCGCTGGCCCTGGCCGGCGAGTACTTTGCCACCGTGCCGCCCGCCGAGCTGGCACTGGCCTGGCAGCTGTACCTACTGCACCAGGCCAGCACCGGGGCGCTGCTCTACCACGCGCAGCCGGCCTGGCACGCGCAGGTGAGCTGGCTGCTCACGGGCTGGACCGACCTGCTGACCCTGGAGCTGGCCCCCGCCGTGGCCCACCGCCAGCTGGCCCTCTACGACTTGCTCGACCGCCTCCAGCTGTTACCGCAGCCCGGCGTGGTGCTCAAGCCGCGCGCGGCCAATGCCTACTACCCGGCCCCCACCTCCGACCTCGACCTGCTGCTGGGCCAGGCCGATGCCCGGGCCCTGGTGCGCTTCCTCCAGGATTTTCCGCTGGTGCAGTCGGCGGCCGTGCGGCCGGCGGCGCACATGGTATCGGTCGATTGCCTGTTTAAAGACGGCTCGCTGCTTTCCGTCGATTTGCTGCACGCGCTGCACCGCAAGGCCCTGCGCCTGCTCGATGCCGGCGCGGTGCTGGGCCAGGCCGAGCGCGCCGTGGCTGGCGTGCCGGTGCCCACGCTGCTGCACGATTTTGCCTACACCTGGCTGTTCTACTGGCTCAATCAGAGCGACATGCCCCTTACGCACCTGCACTACTTCCAGCGCCAGGCGCCGGAGCAGCAGGCCGCCATGCTGGCCCACTTGCAGCAAGCCTACGGCATCAAGTTCAGCTGCCTGGGCTGCGCCAGCGTGTACAGCTCGGCCAAGGCCGGGCACCTGCACTTTGCCCTGCGCCAGGCCCCGGCCAACGGCCGCCTGGCCCGCAAGTGGCGCGGCTTGCGCTACCTGCTGCACACGGCGGCCGAGTTTGCGCGGCCCGGCGGCCTCATCATCACCTTCAGCGGGGTCGATGGCGCGGGCAAGTCCACCGTTATCGAGCACGTCAAGGAGAATCTCGAAAAGAAGTGGCGCAAGCGCGTGGTGGTCATCCGGCACCGGCCGTCGGTGCTGCCCATCCTCAGCGCCTGGCAGTACGGCAAGGCTGGCGCCGAGGCCCGCAGCGTGCAAAGCCTGCCCCGCCAGGGCCAGAATCACAGCTTGGCCTCGTCGCTGGCCCGCTTCGCCTACTACTACGCCGATTACGTGGGGGGCCAGGTGGTTATCTGGCTGCGGCACACGCGGCGCGGCCACGTGGTGCTCTACGACCGCTACTATTTCGACTTCATCAACGACGGCCGGCGTAGCAACATCCACCTGCCTGCCCGCTTCACGCAGGCCCTCTACGCCTTCGTAAATAAGCCCCGGCTCAACTTCTTTCTCTACGCCGACCCGCAGGAGATTTTGCGCCGCAAGCAGGAGCTGTCGGCCGGCACCATCACCCAGCTCACGCAGCAGTACCAGGCGCTGTTTGGCCAGCTCGGCAGCCGCTACCAGCGTTCGCGCTACGTGCCCATCGAAAACCAGCACCTGGATGCCACGCTGGCCCTCATCGGCCGCTACATCCAGCAGGAAATCAAGTAACTGCCCCGTTCCCCTTTCAGCTTAACTGCCAGTCGCCTATTCATGAAATCTATCCTTGAAAGCTGGGTGCGCCGCCGCAACCCCGAGTTTGCCCTGCACCCGGCCGTGGGTGCCGGGGTGCTGCTGAGCTTTGGCCTGCGCACGGCCGGCAGCCTGCTGCGCGGCAGCCGGCTGTGGCTGCGCGGCCGGGCCTCGGGCGGGGCCATGCTGGGGCGCGGCGTGCGGTTTCAATACCTGGGCCTCATTCGCTTTGGGCAGTGGCTGAAGGTGGGCGACCACGTGCGCTTCAGCGGCCTGGGCACGGGCGGCCTCACGCTGGGCGACCGCGTGAGCATCGGCGCCTTCAGCCAGGTCATCGTGTCCACCTCCTTGCATGAGCCGGGCCGGTTTATCGAACTGGGCAGCCGGGTGGGCATCGGCGAATTTGCCTATCTGGGTGGCGGCGGCGGCCTGCGTATCGGCGACGATTGCATTATCGGCCAGTACTTTAGCTGCCACCCCGAAAACCACCACCACGCCGACTACGCCACCCCCATCCGCCTGCAAGGCGTGGCGCGGGAGGGCATCAGCATCGGGCCCAACTGCTGGATTGGCAGCAAGGTAACCGTGCTCGACGGCGTCACCATCGGGGCGGGCTGCGTGGTGGCGGCCGGGGCCGTGGTCACGCGCTCGGTGCCGGCCGGCAGCGTGGTGGCCGGCGTGCCGGCCCGCCTCATCTCCAGCCGCGTGCCCGCCGCCGTGCGCCCCGAAGCCTACGCCCACCTGTTGCCCCAGCTCGCATGAAAACGGTTCTCATCACGGCCTACGCCGTCAATCCCTACAAAGGCTCGGAAGATGGCATGGGCTGGAATTTTATTCTCCAGGCCGCTCGCTTCCAAAAGGTTATTGCCGTGACGCGCGAAAACAACGGCCCCCACATTGCCCGCTACCTGGCCGACAACCCGGCCGTGGCCGCCCAGGCCACCGGCGTCGAGTTTCGCTACTTCGACCTGCCCGCCTGGACGCGCTGGTGGAAGAAGGGCCCGCTGCTCTCGCTCATCTACTTCTACATGTGGCAGCTGGGGCTGGCCGTGTGGCTGCGCCGCCAGCGGCTGGCCATCGACCTAGTGCACAACCTCAACTTTCACAACGACTGGACGCCCTCCTTTTTGTGGCTGCTGGGCCGGCCGCTGGTGTGGGGGCCCATCGGGCACCACCCGCCCATTCCGGCCAGCCACCTGGCCCGCTACGGCGCCGCCGCCTTTGCCAAGGACCGCGCCATTGGCAGCCTGAAGCACGTGTTTTGGGCCCTCGACCCGTTTTTGCGCGTCACGCGGCGGGCTGCCGGGCAGGTGCTGTGCATGAATTCGGCGGTGGCCCCGCGCCTGGGCCTGCCCGCCGCCCGCTACCAGATAGTGCCTTCGGTGGCCGTCGATTTGCCCCTCGAAGCCCCCGCCGATGCGCCCCCCAAGGCCGACTTCACCGTCATGATTGCCGCCCGCATGGTGCCGCTCAAAGGCTTCGACATGGTCATTCTGGCCTTCGCCAAATTTTACCACGCCCTGCCGCCCGCCGAGCAGGCCGGGGTGCGGCTGCTGCTGGTGGGCAGCGGCCCCGAAAAGCGCCGCCTCACCGACCTGCTCCGCGCCAACGGCCTCAGCGGCTGCGCGGTGCACCGCCCCTGGCTCGACCGCCCCGACCTGCTGGCCCTCTACGCCGAGGCATCGGTATTTTTCTTCCCCTCGCACGAAGGGGCCGGCATGGTGGTAGCCGAGGCCATGAGCTACGGCGTGCCCGTGCTCTGCTACGAAAACGAGGGGCCCGGCGAGCTGACGCCCGCCGCCTCCGGCCTCAAGGTGCCCTACCGCGCCTTCACCCAAAACGTGCGCGACTTTGCCGAGCGCCTGGCCTGGCTGCACACCTCCCCGCCGCTGCTGGCCGCCGAGGCCGCCCTTTGCCGCCGCCACGTGGCCCAGCACCACACCTGGGAGCGCCGCGGCCACCAGCTCCAGCGCATCTACCAGCAGGCCCTGGCCGCGTGATTAATTGTGAATTAAAAATTATGAATTATTAATTAATTCATAAGGCAAGGAAGGGCAAATTTTTAATTCATAATGCATAATTTCTAATTCATAATTAACTCCCATGTCCCGCATTATCGCCGTTCACTTACTCAACGACCGGAGCGGCAGCCCGCTAGTGCTGCGGCAGTCGCTGGCCGTGCTGGCCCAGGCCGGCTACACTATTGAGCTGCTCACGGCCACGCCGGGCGCGCCGGGCTTTCTCAGCGACCTGCCCGGCGTGACCACCCACCCGCTGGCCTACCGCTGGTCGCCGAGCCAGTGGCGCACACTGCTCAATTTTGCCCTCGTGCAGTGGCTGGTTTTCTGGAAGGTGTGGCAGCTGGCCACCGCCGGTAGTGTGGTGTACGTCAACTCCTTGCTGCCCGCCGGGGCGGCGCTGGCCGCCCGCTGCCGGGGCGCGCAGGTGGTGTACCACCTGCACGAGGTGTCGCTGCGGCCGGCCGCGCTACGCTGGCTGCTGTGGCAGGTGGCCCGGCACACGGCCCACCGCACGCTCTGCGTGTCGGAGCACGTGCGCACGGCCCTGGCCCTGCCGCTGCCCGCCGCGCAGCAGCCGGTGGTGTACAACTCGCTGCCGCCCAGCTTTATGCAGCAGGCCGGGCGGGCGTTTTTGTATCAGCACGCCGCGCAGCCGTTTACGGTGCTCATGGCCTGCTCGCTGCGCGACTACAAGGGTGTGCCCGAGTTTTGGGCCCTGACGCAGGCCCTGCCCGAGTTTGCCTTCGAACTGGTGCTCAATGCCCCGCCCGCCGCCGTGGCTGCCTACGCGGCCCGGCACCCGGCGCCGGCCAACCTGCGCCTCTTTCCGGCCACTGCCGACATGCACCCCCACTACCAGCGCGCCGCCGTGGTCGTGAACCTCTCGCGGCCCGATGAGTGGGTCGAAACCTTCGGCCTGACCATCCTGGAGGCCCTCAGCTACGGCCGGCCCGTGCTGGTGCCCCCCGTGGGCGGCGTGGCCGAAGTCAACGTGCACACCCGCACCGGCTTTGCTATCGACGGCCGCCACCTGCCCGGCTTGGTGCAGGCCCTGCGCCTGCTGCACGGCCACGAGGCCCTCTATGGCCGCCTGGCCGCCGCCGCCCGCCACCGGGCCACCGCCTTCGCCCCCGAGCGCTTTGCCGAGCAGGTGCGCCAGGTATTTGCCGAGGTGCAGCCAGCCTCCCGGCCCGGCACCCGGCGGCCGGCACCCAGTGCGGCGCCGCCCACGGCCTGCCAGGCCCAGCCGGCCGCGCTGGCCGCCGCCTAAAAATCAGTCAACGAGTTGCTTACCCCATCATCGCCCGCGCTATTGCCCTTCTCTACTTCCATGTCCGTTCCTAAAAAGGTAGCCATCATCGGCACCGTGGGGCTGCCCGCCTGCTACGGTGGCTTCGAAACCCTCACCGCCTACCTCGTCAAGCACCTGCACCGCGAGCACGACCTCACGGTATATTGCAGCGGCAAAAAATACCCCCAGGCCGAGCGCCGCACCCACTACGAAAGCGCCCGGCTGGTGTACCTGCCCTTCCAGGCCAACGGCGCGCAGAGTATTATCTACGACTGCGTGTCGATTCTGCACGCGCTGTTTTTTGCCGATGTGCTGCTCATTCTGGGCGTGCCGGGCAGCTTGCTGCTGCCCTTCGTGCGCTGGTTTACCAACAAGAAAATCATCATCTCCATCGACGGCATTGAGTGGCGGCGCGACAAGTGGAACCGCTACGCCAAGTGGTTTTTGCGCTGGTCCGAGAACGTGGCCGTGCGCTTTGCCCACGCCGATATTTCCGATAACGACGCCATCCAGAACTACACGGCCCGCGCCTACAGCACCCGCAGCCGCGTCATCGAGTACGGCGGCGACCACGCCCGCAAGCAGCCCATCACCGACGACTACCGTGCCCAGTACGCTTTCTTGGCCCAGCCCTACGCCTTTAAGGTGTGCCGCATCGAGCCCGAAAACAACGTGCACCTCGTGCTGGCGGCCTTTGCCGAGCTGCCCAGCTACAACTTTGTGCTGGTGGGCAACTGGGCCAATAGCCCCTACGGCCGCGACCTGCGCGCCGAGTACGGCCAGCACCGCAACCTGCACCTGCTCGACCCCATCTACGACCAAGAGCACCTCGACGTGCTGCGCAGCAACTGCTACGTCTACATCCACGGCCACAGCGCGGGCGGCACCAACCCCTCGCTGGTCGAGGCCATGAGCCTGGGCCTGCCGGTGCTGGCCTTCGACGTATCGTTCAACAAGGCAACCACCGAGCACAAGGCCGTGTACTTCGCCAGCCGGGCCGCCTTGCAGCACCACATTACCCACACCCGCTTCGGCACCTGGATGGCCCTGGGCCAGCAGATGCAGGCCATTGCCGAGCGCCGCTACAACTGGGCCGTTATCGCCAAAAAATACAATTACCTTATCGAAAAGGTGTTGCGCCCCGAAGGCGCTACCCCTACCAGGTCACTGCACCCGCAGCTTAGCCAGCTGCGCCAAGCCGAATTATTGCAGCACCAGCTGGGGCAGTATGCGGCGCCCACTATGTTTTACGAAGACGAGCTTTAGTAGCCGCTAATACTCCAAAGTGCAATTTAAGGCTGAGCTTAATTTTTGGTGCTTTATTAGAACCTTGCTGCTTTTAGGCTGACTTATAAGCGAATAACATAAGAAAAAATGGCACTTTTTCAAGGAAAGTGCCATTTTTATGGCATACCGTTACCTGAGTATTATCTTACCTGAACCAACTAGCGGGGAGCAGGTGGCTCGCTGCGTGCGCACCTGCCCATTATTCTACTTTCACGTTTGGTGCGCTACTACTCCTTTTACTTATTTTTTCGTGCCTAGTGGCCTGGCTGCTCCGGTGTTTCGGCGCGGCAGCTGTAGCGCCTGTGCTGATTGCAAGCCGCCCCCCGGGCCGGTCTCCTTTGCCGGGGCTGGGCCGGGGGGCGCCGTAGCTTCCAGGGTTTACCCAGGGCCGAGTAGCTCTTTTACTCTTATGTTTTAGTACACGAATGGAAATACCTTTTACTATTTTTATCGTCGAAGACGACCCCTGGTACGGGCAACTGCTGCACTACCATCTTTCCCTGAACCCTACCGACCAAGTGCACCTGTGGACGTCGGGCCAGGAGTGCCTGCAACACATGCACTTGCAGCCCGACGTGGTGACTATCGACTTCTCACTGCCCGACGTGAGCGGCGACAAGTTGCTGCTCCAGCTCAAGCAGCGCTGGCCCGAGGTGCCGGTCGTCGTCATCAGCGCTCAGAGCAAGATTGCCACCGCCGTGCAGCTGCTCAAGCTGGGGGCCGCCGACTACCTGGTGAAGGACGACAACACCAAGGACCTGCTCTGGAATGCCATTCAGAAGCTGCGCGTGACCACCGACCTGCGCGCCCAGGTAAAGCGCCTCGAAAGCCAGCTCCAGGATAAGTACGACTTCAGCAAGATTCTGAAGGGTAACAGCCCGGTCATTCACCAGCTGTTTGGGCTGATGGAAAAGGCTGCCCAAACCCCGGTCACGGTATCGGTGACGGGCGAAACGGGCACTGGCAAAGAGCTGGTAGCCAAGGCCATTCACATGAAGTCGGGGCGGCACAAAAAGCCGTTTGTGGCCGTCAACATGGCCGCCATCCCGGCCGAGCTGCTCGAAAGCGAGCTATTTGGGCACGAGAAGGGCGCCTTTACGAGCGCCGTGGCCCGCAAGATTGGCAAGTTTGAGGAAGCCAACGGCGGCACGCTGTTTCTGGACGAAATCGGCGACCTGAACCCGGCCATCCAGAGCAAGCTGCTGCGGGTGCTGCAAGAGCGTGAGCTACAGCGCGTGGGCGGCAACGAGCGCATCAAGCTCGACGTGCGCCTCATCACGGCCACCCACAAAAACCTGGCTGAGGAGGTAAAAAACAACAACTTCCGCGAGGACCTTTACTACCGCATCATCGGGCTGCCGCTGGTGCTGCCGCCCCTGCGCGCGCGCGGCCAGGATGCCCTGTACCTGGCCAAGTACTTTGTGGATGAGTTTTGCCGCGAGTATAGCAAGCCGCCGCTGGCGCTGGCCCCGGCCGCCCTCGACAAGCTGCGCGCCTACGACTACCCCGGCAACGTGCGCGAGCTTAAAACCATTGTGGAGCTGGCCGCCGTGCTCAGCAACGGCCACGAGATTGAGGCGGCCGACGTACTCTTTGCGCCCGCCGGGCGCGAGGCCGGCTTTCTGGCTTCGGAGAAAACGCTGCGCGACTACACCCGCACCATCGTGCGCCACTACCTGGACAAGTACCCCGGCAACGTGCCACTGGTGGCCCAAAAGCTCGACGTGGGCAAGTCCACGATTTACAAGATGATACAGGACGGCGAGGTGTAGCCCCGCCGTTTGCTTACCCTTTTTCCGGTGCCTTTATGCCTGCTGACGAGCTGACGGAAGTGGCCCTGCGCCACACATTGCGCGCGCGCGAGGCCGAGATAACGGCCCTGCGCGGCCAGCTGGCCGCGGCCCAGCTGGCCGCCACCAGCCCCTACCTGGGCGACCTGCCCAATTTCGTGGCCCAGATGCAGGGCCTGTTTGTGGGGGTGCTGACCACCACGGCGCAGGGCCGGCTCAACTGGGCCAACTCCCGGTTTCTGGCCCGCTGCGGCTGCCGGCTGCCCGAGCTGCTGGGCCAGCCGCTGGGCAGCCTGCTGGCCAGCGGCCCGCTCGACGAGGCCACCCAGGACCTGCTGGCGGTGGGCATGGCCGGGGCCCAGTCCTTTCAGTTTGACCTGCCCGACCCCTGCCCCGGCTACGAGGGCGGCTGGCTGCGCGTGCGTATGCAGCCCCTGCGGCGGCCGGCGGCGGCCGAGCTGCTGTTTGTGGGGCTGCTGGAAGACATTTCGCAGGAAAAGCGCAACCAGCTGGCCCTGGCCGAAAGCGAGCGCCGCTACCGCGAGCTGGCCGAAAACGTGCCCGGCGTGCTCTACCGCTGGCGCCGCCGGCCCGACGGCTCGCTCACCTCCCTCTACGCCAGCCCCAAGCTCTTCGAGATGTTTGGCCTCACGGTCGCCGATGCCCCGCGCATGGCCGAGTTTGTGCACCCCGACGACCGCGCCCACTGGTACAAATCGGTGGTGGCCGCCACGGCGGCGGGCCGCACCGCGCCCTGGGCCTTTGAGAGCCGGCTGCTGGTGCCAGGCCAGCCCCTGCGCTGGTGGCGCGGCAACGTGTCGCTGTCCTACTCCGATGCACTGGGTGATGTGTACAGCGGTATTTTCCAAGATATTACGCCCCTCAAGCAGGCCGAAGAAGCTACCCGCCAGGACCAGCTGCGCCAGCACCTGGCCGTGGATGGCTTGGGCGATGGCAGCTGGGAATACGACTGCCAGCGGCGCGTGCTCACCATCTCGCCCGAGTACAAGGCCATGGCGGGCTACGCCGCCCACGAGTGCCCCAGCGAGTACAGCGGCTGGCAGCACTACCTGCACCCCGATGACCGGGGGCTGGCCACCGCCGCCTGGAGCGCCTACTGGCAGGGCGGCGCCGACACGTTTAGCTGCGAGCACCGCTTGCTTACCCGCTCAGGGAGTACGAAGTGGGTGCTGAGCCGGGCCTTGATAACCAAGCGCGACGCGGCGGGCGCGCCGCTGCTCATCACCGGCATCAATACCGACATCACGGCCAATAAGCAGGTGGCGGCGGCGCTTTCGGTATCGGCCCTGCGCCTTTCCACCACCATTGCCAGCTTGCAGCGCGGCATCTTGCTGATTGATGAAAACCTGCGCGTGGTGCTCACCAACGCGGCTTTCTGCCGCATTTTTGGGCTGACGGACCCGCCCGAAGACCTGACGGGTTTGCCTTACCACACCGTGGTTGCGCAGGTAGCTCATCACTTCGACGACCAGCACTACTTCCTGACCTACGTGGCCGATAGCATCCGAAGCCAGCAGCCGCGCCTCAAAAACCTGGTGAAGCTGCGCAATGGCCGCATCTTGCAGCACTCGTTTATCCCCGTGCGCGACGGGGCCGCCGACATCGGCCACCTCTGGAAGTTTGAGGACATCACCGAGCGCCACAACGCCGAGCAGGTGCTCAAGCGCCAGGAAGAAAAGTACCGCAACATCATCGATAACATGCAGCTGGGCCTGGTCGAGATGGACCTCGACCACCGCGTGCTCTACGCCAACCAGAGCTACTGCCAGATGGTGGGCTACCCGGCCAGCGAGCTGCTGGGCCAGCCCCTGCACCCGCTCATTATCCGGCCCGAGGCCATGCCGGCCCTGCGCGAGCGCCTCGGCGAGCGCCACCAGGGCATTGCAGGCTCCTACGAGCTGGAGGTGCGCACCAAGCAGGGCGAGGCCAAGTGGCTCTTTATCGGGGCGGCTCCGCTCTTCGACGAGGCCAAGCAGCCGGTGGGCACCATCGGCATCAACCTCGACATTACCCACCAGAAGGCGCTGGAGCAGAGCCTGCGCGAGGCTAAGCAGCAGGCCGAAAACTCGACCCGCGCCAAGGAGCTTTTCCTGGCCAACATGAGCCACGAGATTCGCACGCCCATGAACGCTATCATGGGCATGAGCCAGCTGCTGGCCAAAACGCCGCTGGCCAGCAAGCAAAGCAACTACCTGCACGCCATCACCACCTCGGCCCAGAACCTGCTGGTGATTATCAACGACATCCTGGACCTCTCGAAGCTCGACGCGGGCAAGATGACCGTTGAGCGGGTGGGCTTCAACGTGGCCCGCCTCTGCGCGCAGGTGGAGAAAACGCTGCTCTACAAGGCCGAGGAAAAGGGCCTGCGCCTCGTCATCCAGGTGAGCCCGCTCATCCCCGACGTGGTGCTCGGCGACCCCTATCGCATCACCCAGATTTTGCTTAACCTAGCCGGCAACTCCATCAAGTTTACGCCCAAGGGCGAAGTCACCATCGAGTGCGAGGTGGCCGGCTACGTGCAGGGCGAGGTCATCGTGGCCTTCGTGGTGCGCGACACGGGCATTGGCATCGACCCGGCATATTTGGAGCACATTTTTCAGGAGTTCAGCCAGGAAGACTCTTCCATCACCCGCAAGTTTGGGGGCACCGGCCTGGGCCTGAGCATCTGCCGCAGCCTGGCGCGCCTTATGGGGGGCGAAATTTACATCGAGAGCGAGCAGAACAAGGGCACCGTGAGCCACTTCAGCCTGTTCCTGCCCATTGGCACGGTCCACGACCTGCCGCAGCGCAAATCGACGGCCGTGGAGCTGGGCCGCCACCCCGAGCTGCACGGCAAGCAGGTGCTGCTGGTTGAAGACAACGAGTACAACCGGCTGCTGGCCAAGACCTTCCTGACCAATGCCGGCCTCGGCGTAACCGAGGCCGCGCACGGGGCCGAGGCCGTGGAGCGGGTGCGCCGCCAGGCCTTCGACCTGATTCTGATGGATGTGCAAATGCCCGTCATGGATGGTTTTGAGGCCACCGACGTGATGCGCCAGCAGCTGGGGCTGGCCACGCCCATCATCGCCCTCACGGCCTCGGCCATCAACGGCGAAAAGCAGAAGTGCCTGGCCGCCGGCATGAACGACTACCTCACCAAGCCCTTTTACGAGGAAGAGCTGTTGACCCTGGTGCACGACTGGGTGCTGGGCGCCCACAGCACGGCCGAGGTCAGCGTGCCGACGGCGGCAGCGGCGGCTCACAGCGCGCCGGCCCCGTCCGCCGACCTCTACAAGCTCGATATTTTGCTGGACACGGCGCGCGGCAACCAAAAGTTTGTGGCTATGATGCTGCAAACCTTCCTCGATGGCACCTACGCCGCGCTGCGCGACCTGGGCCACGCCTTGCAGGTGGGCAACGTGCAAGCCCTGCAAGCCACCGCCCACAAGCTGCGCCCCAGCCTGGTGCACTTGCAGATTCAGCCCGCCGTGGTGCTCATGGACAGCCTCGAAAGCTGGGTGGGCCCCTTCAGCTACGACGACTTGCAGCCCCTGGTAGAGGCCACCGACCAACTGCTGCGCCGGGTGCTGGTGAGCATGGCCGCCGAGCTGGAAGCCCGCCGCACCGCGGCCGCCTGACGGCCCGTCCGGAAACCGGACGGGCCGTCTGAAAATCGGAGATTTGGGCCTTGGCAGTTGATTTCAAACCACTAGCTGACAATAATTTAAATGCATTGCCTTAGCCTGGCATGGCGCTGGAAGCAGGGCCTTGAAACCCTGCCGCTATGCCCCCATTTTCTACTGCTTCTCCCCCGGCGCCACTTCCACAAGCGCACGCGTGGTGGCTCATGCTGAGCGTGCTGGCCGGCCTGCTGCTGGCCGGCAACAGCCTGCGGCCCAAAGCCCTGGCCCTGGCCAACGCGCCCGTGGTGGCCTGGCGGCCCGCCGCCCGGGTGCCCCGACCGGGCCCTTTGTGGCCCGTGGCCACCTTTTCGCAACTGGCCCCGGCCGGGCCGGCTTCGCGCTGAGCCCGGACCCGCACTCAGCAGGCGCAAACCCCAGGGCTGCCTACGCCGCCAGCAATAGCCTGACCCCGAAACTGCTCTAGATGTTCCCTGCGATAACCACCCAATCCTCTGAGGAGCAGCGCCTTGCTTCTTTGCAGCACTACGGGGTGCTGTCCTTCTTTCGCGAAGACGTATTCGGTGAGCTTGTGCGCTTAACGGCTCGCGTCTTCAGCCTGCCCATCTCCCTATTCAACCTAGTCGATGCGGACTACGTGCGCACCGAGGCCCACTACGGAGTGCCGCCCGCCACGCTCCAGCCCCGTGCCGAAGCCCTCTGCTCCACGGTAGTAACGCAAAACCAGATTGTCGTTTACCACGACCTGGCGGCGATGCCCCAGACTGCTGCCGACGCCGTCCGCATTCAAGCTGCCCTGGCCACGCAGATTCGCTTTTACGCGGCGGCCCCCGTGCGCCTGACCAGCCAGCACAGCCTGGGCGCCCTGTGCCTGCTCGACCGGCAGCCCCGCAACTTCAGCCCTCAGGAGCAGCACGTGCTGCAAACCCTGGCCGACACGGTGAGCCAGGCCATTGTGGTGCGCCACCATTGCCGCACCACGCCCGAGCTGGGCGATACCCACTGGCAGCGCCTGCACGCCCAGCTGCACGACGAAGTGCAGGCCCTGGAGGCCCTCGTGCGCTACCTGCTCCTGCGCTACGGCACCCTGGTGCCCGTGCACGAAGAAGTACTGCACCTCGTGCGGCGGCGCCTGGCCGATATGCGCACCCTCTTGCAGAGCAAGACACCCCGGTAAGGGCCGCCGGTTAGCTAGCCATTGACCGGTGTCTTATTAAGGTCCGATAAGTAAGATTTATCGGACCTTAATAAGACACCCTGTCAACTCACCTACTACCCACGCGCCAACTCGGCCGGGACCTTGCGCCCTTCGGCAAGCGCTTAGTGGCTGGTATTCGAGCCTTGCGGAGGTTTAACCAAGCCGCGCCCGCCAGGCGAAACAGGCCCAAAACCGGGCGAATGATGTAAGTTGGGAGCGGGATTTAGTACCAACTTCGGGCGGGGTTCATCGTTTCTTTGTAAGCCGCCTTCAGGCACCTAGCATTGGGCTAATCAGCTCATTTAGTGGCTTTTTTGAAAACACCGTGATGGAATCCCTGCCTAAAACTGAAACCCTCGACATTGAAGGCATGACGTGCGCCTCGTGCGCGGCTTTCGTGGAGAAGTCGCTCAGCCGCACGCCCGGCGTGCAGCGGGCGCTGGTCAACTATGCCACCGAAAAAGCCACCGTGGACTACCTGCCCGGCCAGGCTTCGCCGGCCACGCTCCGGCAGGCCGTGCTTGATGCCGGCTACGGCGTGGCGGCGCGTGCCCTCGATACCAGCGCCGCCGAGCGCAGCGCCGCCCTCGACCGCCAGAAGGCGCTGGCTTACCAGCAGCTCAAGCGCCGCTTTGGCGTAGCGGCGGGGCTGGCCAGCGTCATCATGGCGCTGAGTATGCTCATGCTCTGGCCCGCCGCGATGCAGCATCTCAACGGCCAAGCAGTCAATTACTTGCTGCTGCTGCTCACGCTGCCGGTGCTGGGCTACAGCGGGCGCGAGTTTTACGTATCGGCCTGGAACGGCGCGCGGCACCGCACCGCCAACATGGATACGCTCATTGCCGTGGGCACCGGCGCGGCCTTCCTCTACAGCCTGGCCGCTACCGTAGCGCCCGGCTTTTTTACCAGCCGGGGCCTCGTGGCCGAGGTGTATTACGATACCACGGCCACCATCATTGCCCTCATTTTGCTGGGTAAGGTGCTGGAGCTGCGGGCCAAAACCCAGACTTCGGCCGCCATGAAGGCGCTCATGGGCCTGCAAGCCAAAACGGCCCGCGTAGTGCGCCCGGCCGGGGCCAGCGCCGACGGCGCCGAGATAGATGTGCCCATCGAGCAGGTGCAGTTGGGCGACGTGGTGGTGGTGCGCCCCGGCGAAAAGGTGGCCACCGATGGCATTATCACCGAAGGCCAGTCGTCGCTGGATGAGGCCATGCTAACCGGCGAAAGCCTGCCCGTTGCTAAGCAGGCCGGTGACCCGGTCTTCGGGGCTACGCTCAACAAAACCGGTGCATTCCGCTTCCGCGTCACCAAAGTGGGCGCCTACACGCTGCTCGCGCAGATTGTGCAGCTGGTGGAAGACGCCCAGGGCAGCCGCGCCCCCATTCAGCGGCTGGCTGATAAGGTGAGCGCCGTCTTTGTGCCTACCGTGATAGTTATCGCCTTGGTTACCTTTGTTTTGTGGCTTGCGCTGGCCCCGGCCGGTACGCGGCTGCCGCTGGCGCTGGTCAATTTTGTGGCCGTGCTCATCATTGCCTGCCCCTGCGCGCTGGGGCTGGCCACGCCCACGGCCATCATGGTAGGCACTGGCAAAGGGGCAGAGCACGGCGTGCTCATCCGCCACGCCGAGGCCCTCGAAAAAGCCTACCAGGTAGATACCGTGCTACTCGACAAAACCGGCACCATCACCCGGGGCGAGCCCGCCGTAACGGATTTTTGGACGCTGCCCGGCCAGGTGGCCAGCCCGCTGCTGCAAGCAGTGGCCGCCCTGGAGCGCCAGAGCGAGCACCCGCTGGCAGCGGCCGTGGTGCGCCACGCCGAGGCGCAGGGCGGCGCCCGGCTGGCCGCCACCGATTTTCGGGCGGTGGCGGGCAAAGGTGCCGCCGCCACCGTAGGCGGCCAGGCCGTGCTCATCGGCAACCGCCACCTGCTGGCCGACGAAAATATCGGCCTTTCGCCGGAGCTGGCCGCCCAGGCCGGGCAGCTGCTGGGCCTGGCCAAAACCGTGCTCTACGTGGCCGTGGCGGGCCAGGCCGTGGCCCTGCTGGGCGTGGCCGATACCGTGCGCGACACCTCGGCGGCGGCCGTCAAAAAACTGCAAGCCCTGGGCCTGGAAGTAGTGATGATGACCGGCGACAACCCCGCCACGGCCGCCCAGGTGGCCGGGCAGGTGGGCATCACGCGCTACTTTGCCGAGGTGCTGCCCGCCGGTAAGGCGGGTAAGGTGCAGGAGCTGCAAGCCGAAGGCCGCACCGTGGCTATGGTGGGCGATGGCATCAATGACGCGCCGGCGCTGGCCCAGGCCGATGTCGGCCTGGCCATCGGCTCGGGCACCGATGTGGCGATGGAGGCCGCCGGCATCACCCTCATGCGCTCCGACCTGCACGGCGTCGTGACGGCCATCGAGCTGAGCCGCCAAACCATCCGCACCATCCGGCAAAACCTGTTTTTCGCCTTTCTCTACAACACGCTGGGCATTCCTATCGCGGCCGGGCTGCTGTATCCGTTTTTTGGCATCCTGCTCTCGCCCATGCTGGCGGCTGGGGCGATGGCTCTCAGTTCGGTGTCGGTGCTTACCAATTCGCTGCGCCTGAAGAGCTTTACCCCTAGCCAGCGCTGAAAAGCAGGTCTTATGCGCCTGGCAAAGTAAGCGGTCCATTTCAGCCAGCCAGGAGCGAAAAGCTTGTATTCTGTGCCATCTAAGAGTGTGTTTGGATTTTACGAAAAACGCTTCCAGAACGTCATGCTGAGCTTGTCGAAGCATCTCTACCGCTTCATTGAACGGTGCAGATGAAGCGGTAGAGATGCTTCGATAAGCTCAGCATGACGTTCTTTTTAAATTCCCAAATACGCTCTAAGCCTTTTGCTGAGCCAGCCGGCGCGGCTGGGCACGGGGCAAGGCGACCGGTAGCAAGTAAAAAGCGTATTTTTTGGACGCGGTTACACAATCGATTGTGCGAAAGCTGCCATCTTTGCAGCCGCCGGGTTGGCCCGCCTCCCCGCGCTCCTTACTCCCCTTCCACAAATCTCGCTGATTCCGCTTGTGATGGTCGCTCCGCCGGCCCGTTTGCTACTTGTGGGTGCCTTGGTGCTAAGCTAAATGGTCGCGCCGCCGGCCCGTGGCGCCCGCTTACGCCGACCGGTGCGGCCAGCAGGTAGTAACCCAACTACAACTAGCCTAACCTGCTCCTACACAGTATTATCCCACCCCCTTACGCATATGCAACACCCGCTCCGCCGCCTTGCGCTGGCTTCTGCTCTTAGCCTGACGGCCTGGCTTGCCCCGGCCCAAACCGTGCAGCTGACCGTGCAGCCCGGTACCCCCAACCTGCTCATCAGCAAGCATATCCAAGGGCAGTTTGCCGAGCACTTGGGGCGCTGCATCTACGGCGGCTTTTGGGTTGAGCCGGGGCTGAGCGTACCCAAGCAGGGCCGCATCCGGCTGGACATTGTGGAGGCCCTCAAGAAGATACACGTACCTAACCTGCGCTGGCCCGGTGGCTGCTTTGCCGATACCTACCACTGGCACGATGGGGTAGGCCCCGCCGCCCAGCGCCCCAAAATGCTGAATTTGTGGTGGGGCAATACCTTGGAAGACAATAGCTTTGGTACGCACGAGTTCTTGGAGCTGTGCCAGCTGCTGGGCACCGAGCCCTACCTGGCCGCCAACGTGGGCAGCGGCACGGTGCAGGAAATGAGCAATTGGATGGAGTACCTCAACTCGAACGAGGACACGCCCATGGTGCAGGAGCGCCGCAAAAACGGCCACCCTGAGCCGTATAAAGTGAGCTGGTGGGGCATCGGCAACGAAAGCTGGGGCTGCGGCGGCAACATGACGGCCGACTACTACACCAACGTGTACAAGCGCTACGCCACCTTCGCCCACGACTACCCCGGCACCAAGCTCAAGCGCATCGTGAGCGGGGCCAATGGCGACGACGCCAACTGGACCGAAACCTGCATGAAAAACATCCCGCTCAACCAGATGTGGGGCCTCACCCTGCACCAGTACACGCTGCCCACCGGCAGCTGGAGCGGCAGCAAGGGCAAGGCCACCGGCTTTGGCGAGGACCAGTACTTCAGCACCCTGCGCAACTGCCTGAAAATGGACGCGATAGTAACCAAACACGCGGCCATTATGGACAAGTACGACAAGGACAAAAAAGTGGCGCTGCTCGTGGATGAGTGGGGCGTGTGGACCGACGTGGAGCCCGGCACCAACCCCGGCTTTCTGTATCAGCAAAATACACTGCGCGATGCGCTCGTGGCCGGCACCACGCTCAATATCTTCAACAACCACTGCGACCGCGTGAAGGGCGCCAACCTAGCCCAGGCCGTGAACGTGCTGCAAGCCTTGGTGTTGACGGACAAGGAAAAGATGCTGCTCACGCCCACTTACCACGTGTTCGACCTCTACCAGGTGCACCAGGATGCCGAGTTTCTGCCCGTGCAGTTCAGCAGCCCTGACTATGCTTTTGGCGGCGAGAAAATCCCGGCCCTGAATGCCTCGGCCTCTAAAGACAAAAGCGGCGCCGTGCATATCTCGCTCGTCAACCTCGACCCCACCAAGGTCCTGACCCTGGAAACGGCGCTGCCCGGCGTGAGCTGGAAAACCGTGACCGGCCGCGTGCTGACCTCAGCCAAAGTAGGCGACTACAACACCTTCGACAAGCCCAACACCGTGACGCTAGCCGCCTTCGCGGGCGCCAAAAAACGGGGCGATAAGCTGGCCGTAACCCTGCCTGCCAAGTCGATAGTGGTGCTGGAGCTGAAATAGCCCGGCTACTGCGGAAGCGCCCCGGTAGGGGTGTTGTTAAACAAATAGGGGAAAACCTCCGACTCGGGCCTAGATGGGTTTGCGACAGCTGCAGATAACCACGCCCCAATGGTGCGGGTAGTCATATCGCGTGACCTTTGTTTCCTACATAAACTGGCCTCGCGTGCTCTTGAGCCTAGTATGATGAGGCACAAACACTATGTCTTCAGGTAACCCGCCTCCCTGCTATATCAAACTTTTAACCAGCGTCAGTTATTTCGATTTCCTTTGAGTCATATTTTAGCGACTAATGTCGTACATTTGTGACATAAAAGGTCCTAGTTAGCCCTACCCTCTATCCCAGCTCGTTGCCCGAAAGGTATGTCTGACACGCAACAGAAGATAATAGAAGCCGCCATTGTGGTGCTCAACGACGATTTATCGGCCTCACTGGATAAGATAGCCGGGCAAGCCGGTGTGACGCGGCGCACCCTACACCGCTATTTTGAGGACCGGCAGGACCTGTACGCCTCGTGCCAGCGGGAGATGCAGCAGAGTTGCCAGCGCGCCATGAGTGCCGCCTACGCCAGCACCACCGACCCCCGACAACAGTTGGAGCAGCTGCTCTATGCGGGCATCGACTGCGGCACGAAGTACGCCTTCCTGCATAAGCTGACCCTGCCACAAACCGCCCCCGAAGTCGCGGTCAGCTCAGCAGAAACTACCGAGTCGGACCAGCCCTTGTACAGCGTGTTGCGAACGCTCCAGCGGCAAGGGGCCCTCAGCCCTGAGCTGTCGCTGGCTTGGCTGGGCATGTTTTTTTTCGGCATGATTCAGGCCACGCTGCACGCGGCGGCGGCGGAAACCGTGGCTCGGCGTGACCTCAAGCCGATGGCTTGGTGCTCGTTTAGCCAAGGCATCGGCCTAGGGCGCGAGCAGTTGGTAGCCAACCCGGCATAGAAGGTATTTCATCTTGACTAGCGAGTCACGCTGCCCCGGCAATCTTACTACTCAGCAGGCACCTGCACCTGGTCTCGCGTTCTCCCGATACACAAATAACTTTTTACCTATGCAAACAGCTGATTTTGAAGTAGTCATCGTGGGCGGCAGCTACGCAGGCTTGTCGGCGGCAATGGCCCTGGGCCGGGCCGTGCGCCGGGTACTAATCCTGGACAGCGGCCAGCCCTGCAATCGCCAAACGCCGCATTCGCACAACCTCATTACCCAGGACGGGGCCACGCCGGCGCACATTACGGCCCTGGCCAAGGAGCAGGTGCTGGCGTATCCGACCGTGCGCTTTCGGGCCGGCACCGTGACCGCTGTCACCGGGGAATCCAACGCCTTTGTGGTCGAAACCGCGGAGAGAGAGCGGTTCCGGGCCCGCAAAATTCTCTTCGCGACCGGGGTCCGGGACCAACTGCCCGCCATTCCGGGCTTTGCCGAAAGCTGGGGCATTTCGGTGATTCACTGCCCCTACTGCCACGGCTATGAGTACCGCGACCAGCCCACGGGCATCCTCGTCAACGGCCCCACGGCGCTGGATTTTGGCAAGCTCATCCGGAACTGGACCAAGCAGCTTACCTTGTTTACCAACGGCCCCGCCACCATTGCCCCGGACCAGCGCCAGCAGCTACAGGCCCTTGATATTGCGGTGGTCGAACAGGAAGTTGCGGAGGTAAGTCATACCGGGGGCGTGCTCGACAGCCTGCGGCTGACCGACGGTACCCGGTACCCGCTGCGGGCACTCTACGCGCGGGTGCCGTTTAAACAGTCCACCCCGCTGCCCGAAGCTCTAGGCTGCGCCCTCACCGAAACCGGGCTGCTGCAGGCCGATACTTTCGGCCACACCAGCGTGCCGGGCGTGTACGCGGCTGGCGATAACTGCACCTGGCTTCGCTCGGTGGCCGGCGCAATCGCGATGGGCACCGTGGCTGGCGGCTTCCTCAACCACGAACTGATTGCCGAAACCGCGTAGGTGCGCCGGCTTGCTTGTGACCCGCATGGAGCACTGCCCCCCGGACGTACTGGTATTCAAAACCACCGTCCGCCGCCTCCGCCACATTCGGCGGTTAAGCGCCGGGCTAGCGGCACTGGGCCGCTGGAACTTTGACCTTGACGATTGCGACCGCATCCTGCGGGTCGAAACGGGAGCCTGCCACGGCCCCGCTATTAGGAGTTTACTGAGTCGCTTCGGGTTCCGCTGTGAGGAGCTATCCTGATGGGACCATTTTACTGGCCCAAGTCAGGGCCAGTGGCAGCCGTTGCCGCTACGCACCAGGTATGTAGCTACCGCTTCGGCTTGCTAACCTGCGACAATGGCAAACTTCTTTTTGCAAGGGACTTCTAAAAAGAGTGGTCGCTGCCGTTTTTGGCGCGCACCTCTCCACTGAATTACGGACGATGCTTACAACTTCACCGGCGGCCGAGCCCGGTAACGGGACCCCCTTATCCCCCGCGGCGGCCGACCCGCGCCGCTGGCTCGCTCTGGCAGCCGTATCGCTCGCGACGCTGATGGTCGTGCTCGATGTCTCTATCATCAACATTGCCCTGCCGCAGGCGCAGCAACAGCTCGGCATCGCCGAGGCAAACCGGCACTGGGTGGTGACGGCCTACGCCCTCACGTTTGGCGGCCTGCTGCTGCTAGGCGGAAAAGTGGCGGATTTTGCCGGCCGCAAGCGCACGTTGCTTATCAGCCTCGTTGGCTTTGCGTGCGCCTCGGCGCTGGGCGGCATCGCCACGACAGCCCCGCTTTTTATTGCCGCGCGGGCCTTGCAGGGTCTGTTTGCTGCCGCTTTGGCCCCGGCGGCGCTGGCGCTAGTCAACGGGTCGTTCACCGCTCCGCGCGAACGGGCCACCGCCTTTGGCGTGTACGCGGCCGTGCAGGGTACCGGCGGGGCAGTAGGGCTGCTATTTGGGGGCCTGCTAGCAGAATATACGAGCTGGCGCTGGTGCATGTTCGTGAATGTGCCTATTGCCTTAGTGGCCGCCGCTGCGGCCGGGCTTACCGTTCGTGAGAGCCGGGCCGCCGGGGTCCGGCGCTACGACATTCCGGGCGCCATACTGGCTACCGGCGGGGCCGGAGCCCTGGTCGCCGGATTCACCCTGGCTGCGGAATCAGGCTGGCAGTCGGCGGCTACGCTGGGCACGCTAGCGGCCGCCGCCGGGCTGCTGGGGGCCTTTGTTTTTACCCAGGCGCGCCACCCGGCCCCGATGCTGCCGCTGCGCATCCTCACCGACCGGAACCGGGGCGGCACCTACCTAGTGTCCGTCCTCATTGGCGCCGGCATGTTTGGGGTGCTGCTCTTCATCACCTACTTTCTCCAAGTCACGCTGGGCTATTTACCGCTGCGAGCGGGGTTGGCTTTTTTACCTTTCAGTGGCGGCATTGTCCTGGCCTCGCTGGCCGTTTCCGCGCTACTGCCCCGCACGGGTCCGCAGCCGCCCATGGTGCTTGGCATGCTGCTGGCCACGCTGGGCATGCTGTGGCTAACGCGGGTGAGTGGTACTTCCACGTGGTTGTCCCTGGTTCTGCCCGCCGAAATGCTGCTGGGGGTAGGGCTGGGCTTCGTCTTCGTGCCGCTGAACAGCACGGCCCTGAGCGGCATTGAGCCCAACGACGCCGGGGTGGCCAGCGCCCTGCTCAGTGCCACCCAGCAGGTAGGCGGGGCCTTGGGCGTGGCCCTGCTGAACGCGCTCTATACCGCCCGGACGGCGACGCACCTGCTGGAATCGCCCGGCGATGCGGCCGGGGCGGCGCTCACGGCCTACCGCCTCGTGTTTGCCGTAGGCAGCGGCCTGTTTAGCGTAGCTACGCTGCTCACCATCTTCTGGCTCGTTTCACCGAAACGCCAATCTTCCCTTGTCTGACGAACGCCCAAGAAGCAGCCTGTTTGGCCCTTGCCTTGCCAACCAGTTGCCATTTTCCGCGCACTACTCTCTGGTTCCACTTCCCCTTTATTTTTAAGAAAATGACGACTCAACCCCTCTTGACGCCCCTGCATACCGATAAGCTCACCCTGCGCAACCGCGTGGTGATGGCTCCCATGACCCGCAGTCGAGCCGACAATGCCGAAGCTGTGCCCAACCCCCTGATGGTGATTTACTACGAACAGCGGGCCTCCGCGGGCCTGCTCATCAGCGAAGGCGTGTACGTGAGCCCCCGGGCCGCCGGCTACATTAACGTGCCCGGGCTTTATTCGCCCGCGCAGGTGGCCGGCTGGCAGCCGGTAACGACGGGGGTCCACGCGCAGGGCGGCCAAATATTCGCGCAGCTCTGGCACGTCGGCCGGATGTCGCACCCCGATTTGCTCGGCGGCGAGCTGCCGCTGGCCCCGTCGGCTATCAACCCGCACGATAAGGTGTACACGCCCAACGGCTTCCAGGAGACAGTGACGCCCCAGGCCATGAGCCTGGCCCAGATTCAGGAAACAATTGCCGACTTTGCCCAGGCCGCGCAGCATGCGCTGGCAGCCGGCTTCGACGGCGTGGAGATACACGCGGCCAACGGCTACTTGCTGCACCAGTTTTTCAACGCCCCCAGCAACACCCGCACCGATGCCTATGGCGGCTCGACGGAGAATCGCGCCCGCTTGCTCTTCGACGTGCTCGATGCCATCCAGGCGGCTGGTGTGGACCTAGCCCGCGTGGGCGTGCGTCTCAACCCCTCGTTCTATGGCATCTTCGGGACGGAGATTGACGCGGATACCATCCCCACGTTTGACCATATCGTGCAGCGTCTCAACGGCTATAACCTGGCCTACCTGCACTTGTGCGAGCCCTTCGTGGATGTGCGCCAAGTGCCCTTTGCCGAACCGCACATTGCCCGGCACTACCGGCCGCTTTACCAAGGCACCCTGATGATTAATGGCAGCTTCGACCAGGAAAAAGGCAACCAGGTGCTCGCCGATGGCCTGGCCGACCTCGTCTCGTTCGGCATTCCCTTCATTGCCAACCCCGATTTAGTCGAGCGATTTGCCCAGCACGCGCCGCTGGCTTCGAGCGATAAGAATACCTTCTACTCACCCGGCCCGCAAGGCTACGTCGACTATCCACCGCTCGCGCAGCCCTCACCTGCGGCCTAATTGCCGGGCCCGCTGGCCCAGTCAAGCGTTGGCCGCAACAAGCGTTTTTGGTTGCGGCCAGTGCGGTCCCCCTCCCCACGGCAGAGGGAGCAGCACCTGACTCTAGGAGCAGTAGCCATTGCGTGCCTGCCATCTCCCCCTAAGTGTTGTTAAACAGATAGGGAAAACCGGCGACTCGGCTTGTTACGTTGAAGCGTCTCGGCCCAGCTGGCGCTGTACTTTAGCCAAGTAGTTTTTCAGCGAGAGGTACTTCCCATACTTTAGGTGCACGCCTACAATAGTAGCCAGCGGCACGCCCAGCGCGTGCAGGTGCAGGATGCGCTCACGGTCGGCGTCGTACATGGACGGCTGCACCACGCCCTTGGGCTTGCCCAGCACGATGCCCTGCTCGCGCCGCGCCCACAACCCTTCCTTCGTGCGCTCGGAGACGAAGTCCCGCTCCAGCTCGGCCAGCATGGCGAAAATGGTGAGCAGGATTTTATGGGTCATGTCGCGGTGGTTTTGCGGGTCCAGGTCTAGGCCCTGCTTAACGAGAATCAGCCGGCAGCGCTTCTGATGAATTAACTCCTCAATCAGGCCCAGCACCTCGCGCAGGGAGCGGCCCAGCCGCGAGAGCTCGGAGACGATGACCGTGTCGCCGGCGGCGACCTTGGCCAACAGCTCGGGCAGGCGACGCTGCCCGGCGGTCCGGCGGGAGGACATCTCCACCTCTATCCACTCGTCCAGGGTCCAGCGGTGCTCGACCAGGTAACGGGCGATGAGGCTCTTCTGGCTCTCGGCCGATTGAGCGCTGGTCGAGACGCGGACGTAGCCAAAAATCATGGGCAAAATGGGCAGGTTAGCGATAAGGTAAATGGTCCTCGTAAAGGTACCGGGTTTCGATACCTTTACACGCACGTTAACGCTATCATTGGCGGGTAGGGATAACGGTCGTTAAGTCCATCGGTTTTTGGGCACCTTATGGCCACGCACCTGCGGATTCACCTGGGCAAGGAGCGTGAGCGCTACGAGCAGCCCCCGCTGGTGCCGGCGGCCGAGCAGGCCCGGGTCTTTGCCGTCCCGGATTGGGCGGATGCACACCTGCTGCGGATGCTGGCCCCCGCTAACCGCATCGGGTTTGTCTTGCAGCTGGGCTATTTCCAGATTAGCCAGCGCTTCTACGTGGCCACCCGCTACCACGCGGCCGATGTGGCGTACGTGGCCCGGCAGTTGGGGCTGGGGCCCGACTGTACACTTCCCCAAATCGAGCGCCAGTTGTGAGTAGAGAAAGGTGTGACTTTCCCTACCTGACGACTGCACCATAAAAAAAGGACGATTCAGCGCTAGCTTTCTGCTTTTGCGAACCCAACTGATTCACGAAAAAACTGCGGCGATACGGCCGTATTCTTCTTGAAGAACCGGCTGAAATAGTATTCATCCCCGAAGCCCAGCGCGAAGGCGATAGCCTTAACGGATTGACTAGTTAGGTACAGTTCGCGCTTCGCCTCCATAATGATTCGCTCCGTGATGAGTTGGCTGAGCGTCTTCTGATAATGGGACTTGACTAGGCGCGTTAGGCTTCGGGCAGGAACTCGTAACAGGTCGGCATACTCCCCGGCCGTGTGCAGGTGGCGGTAGTGCGTATCAATGGCCTCTTGCAGTTGCTGCAGGAGCCAGGGCTCCCGGCCAGACGGGTTCTGCTCGGTGACTAACGCGGGCTGTACGGTACGGATACGGATAGCTTTCAGCAAAAAGAGCTTCAGATATAATACGATGGACTCTTGTTGTGCCACCTCTTGGTGCCGTACTTCCTCCTGCATCAGCGCTGCCAGGGCGGCAAATTCACGCACCGCCTCTGCTGTAACCGGGAAGAAGGGCGGCTCAAAAATGGTGTTGAACAAGATGCCATTGCTAGCTACCTCCTGCTGATGCCGGTAGATGCAGAAAAAGTCGGCGTGAAAATCCAGGACCAGGCCCGCTACAGCGGTGCTGGCTTGGATAGTGTAGGGTTGGTAAGGGCCAAAACAACACAGCGTACTGCCAGCAAACAGGTAGGTGGCAAAGTTGGCGCGTAGCTCGCCGCTACCCTGCGTAAGCAGAATGAGGGAGTAATAATTATTGCGTTGCAAGTAATTAAACGGGGTGTCGTCGCTAAAGGAGTAGCTTCGAAACGCTAATTCACCCGTGTGCGGATGAGTTAGTAGGAGACAGTCAATCGCCATCGCGTGAGGAGAATACTAGCTAGCCAACAGGACTGACTGCCCGCCGGCCCCTGAAGCGACCTATGCCTGGGCATAGGTCGCTTCAGGGGCCGGCAATTATTTGGCAGCCAAGATAGCTACTTGTTCAATGACGGGTGGCACAGCCAGCAGGTCGGCCGCCTGTGCCATCAACGCAGCGGCAATCGGACCGTTAAGATGCGCCTGCCGGCCCGCTTCATCCGGAAAGGTATCAAAGATACCGAAGGTGGCCGGACCCAACTGAATGGCATACCAGGTTATGGTAGCCGGCTCTTGCTGAGCCAGGGGCAGACCGCCCGTCAAAAAATCGAGTACTGCCTGCTCTTTACCGGGCTTCGCTTCGAGCCGGACCAGCAATCCTACGTTCTTCATGGCAATGGGGGTTAGGTGAATTGACATAACAAAGGTCTTTCCCCTCCTAAAGGACTAACATGGACGGGCGCAACTAGTGGCTGGACAAAAAGACCATGTCCTCAGGATTCTCTACTAGCGAGAGAACATGACAAAGGTTCACCGGCGGCCTACCCCCGTGCATTATCATAGGGTAAGAAGTGCGGGCGGTGAGGCCTGAAAACAAGGTGTTGCCCCAGGGGCTAGCACTTCATAGCCAGCCAAACAAAATGAGGAGGCCGCCCCTAAACAACTTGGCGCAGTGCCTGCGAATGCCTGGCCAGCACCCATTTCACGCTCGACAACCTGCGCCAGGCCAACGAGCTGATTCTAAACTTTACGCGCCAGCTGCGCCTGCGCGAGGCCTTTCGCCTCTCGCCCAACATACTGCACAGCAGCAGCGACGGGCAGAAATACGACCTAGCCGTGGACTCGCTCGGTGGCAGCGCCTCCTTCAAATACTTCGGCAACCGCCGCGGCCTGACGGCTTACTCCTACGTGGACGAAACGCTGCTCGTCTTCGACTCGACCGTGTTCAGCGCCGCCGACCGCGAAGCCACCCACCTGCTGGACGGGCTGCTGGGCCACGCCGTGCGGCCCACCGATGTGCACAGCACCGATACGCACGGTTACACAGAAGTCATTTTCGCCGTGACCCGCATGCTGGGCATCGCCTACGAGCCGCGCATCCGCCAGCTCACCAACCAGCAGCTCTACAGCTGGGAGCCCGTGGCCGCCCATCGCCAGCTGGGGCAAACCCTGCTGCCCGACGCGCGCCTGGACCCCGAGCGCATTGCCCGCCACTGGGACGAGGTGCTGCGCCTGGTCGTCACCCTGAAGCTGCGCCACAGCGAGGTCTCCCGCCTCTTCGGCCGGCTCAATTCCTACGCCCGCCAGCACCCGCTCTACCGGGCCCTGAAAGAGCTGGGCCGGCTGGTTAAAACCGAGTTTCTGCTGCGCTACGTCGACCAGGTCGAGCTGCGCCAGCGCATCCAGAAGCAGCTCAACAAGGGCGAAAGCGCCCACCGGCTCGCCCACGCCGTCTGGCACGGGCGCAACCAGGAGTTTCACGCCGCCACTCGCTCCGAGCAACTGGTGGCCGAAACCTGCAAGCGCCTGCTGATGAACGCCATCATCTGCTGGAATTACTTGCACCTTTCCCAACACCTGGCCCGGCTGCCGCCTGAGCAGCAAGCCGCCACCCTGGCCACGCTCTCGCCCTTCGCCGTGCTCTCCTACCGCCACCTGAACCTGCACGGCGAATACGACTTCTCCGACCAGCCCCTGCCGGCCGAAGCCCCGTTTGACATGGACCTGATTGCTACTTGGCAACCGCCTGCAAAATCCACGCAGGGCTGAGTCGGAGGTTTTACTCTATTTGTTTAACAACACCTAAAGTACAGGATATCGAGCCGCAAGGTACAATGCTCGACCAAGCGGCGGTCGCTGACCAAGTTTTCGAGGCGGCCCACCAACACCAACTTGAAGAACACGACCGGGTCGAGCGAGGGCTGCCCGGTGTGGCTGTAGAGGGCCCGGGTCTCGTCGTGGAGAAACGACCAGTCCACGAGCTCGGCTAGCCGACGGTACAGATTATGCGGCGGGACCCGCTCGGAGAGCCGAAAGCGCGCCACCTCTTTGTCGAGAAACAGCTTCTTGCCTTGCATTTCCCTTTTACGAACCGAGTTCTGCAACAGCCACTGCACCTTTTAGAAAAGGCATCTGCTAACAGGTCACCAGTTGGGGAAGCCTGTAGCTGGGAATTCTACTCCAGCCAGCGTTTAAATAGTGGCGTTCGCTCGCGGCTGACCAGCACTTCGTCAAGGCGGGATGGTAGCAACTCCAGCTTGAGCTTACCTTAAGAAGTGGGTATGTATCTTGTCAATAGCTTTAAGGGAAGCTAGATACTGGCGGTTGAGTCGAAAGAATTTGGCCGGGTCAAGTAGGCTCTCCAGCTTTTCCAGGTTGTACTCCAATGTAAATTTGCGGCCGTCGTGCCGCACGAGATAGACCACCTCGTTTAGCGTGTAGAAGTAGGCAATGTCTTCCACGGCCACGGGCAGCAGTTGCTCGCCCGCCGTGAGGAGGAAGCGCTGCCGGTAGCTGGGCTGGGTGGGGGCAAACTGCGCCAGCAGTTGCTGCATTTTCAGTAATTGCGCCTCGCTATCCGGTTGAGGCCCGGGGGCCTGGGGAAGCCAGTAAGCGTACTTTTCCAGGGCCCGGGCTAGGTCCTTAGCCTGGATGGGTTTGAGCAGGTAGTCGACGCTCAGCAGCTGAAAAGCTTTCAGGGCGTACTCGTTGAAGCTGGTCGTGAAAATGAGGGGCGCCCGCACCGGCACGGCGTCAAATATCTCGAAGCTGAGCCCATCTTCCAGCTGGATATCGGCGAAAATAAGGTCGGGAGCGGGGTGGCTGCGCAGCCACTCGGTGCCCGCCGCCACGCTGGGCACCACGGCCACTACCTGCACAGCGGGGTGCTTGCGCAGCAGATTTTGCAAGTGGGTGGCGGCCAGGCGCTCGTCTTCTATCAGGAGGGTAGTCATACGGCGGGAAGCAGGGGGAAGCAAACTTCAAATTCCCTTTCGCGGGGGGTAATGAGCACGGGCCGGTCGGTGATGAACTGGTAGCGGGCCACGATATTTTGCAGGCCCTGGCGGGTGGGTTGCGCCAGCACCGTTTTGCGGTGGAGGCTATTGCGAACGCTGAGCACGTCGCCAGCCGCGTGGATGGTGAGGAGCAGCGGCGACTTCTCGCTAATGGCGTTGTGTTTCAGCGCATTTTCAATCAAGAGCTGCACTACCAGGGGCGGAACATGCTGGCGTAAGGCTTCCGGCGTCAGGTGGATGGCTACCTGCACGGCGGCGCCGAACCGAGTGGCGGTCAAGTGTAGGTAGTCGTCGACGAACGCCATTTCCTGGCTTAGGGGCACGGTTGTGTGGTCTTTGCTCAGCAGCACGTAGCGGTACACGCTGGCCAGGCTACCCAGAAACTCCTGCGCCGGCTCATTGTCGCCGACCAGGCCCGCCAAGGAATTAAGGCTGTTGAAGAGAAAGTGGGGGTCCACCTGCTGTTTGAGGGACTCGAAGCGCGCTACCGCGCTTTCGCGCTCGAAGCCCGCGGCTTGCAGCGCCGTGTGACGCCACTTATGGAAGAAGTACACGCTCTCGTAGAGGCTGGTTGCCAGTACCACAAAGCGCAGGCAGCCCAGCAGCGACTTCCAGTAGGCGGGCCAGTAGGTTAGGCTGGGTTCGAGGGTGGTCCTGGTCAGCCAGGTGAGGGGGAAGTTGGTAATAATCGTGAATGCAACCGATAGTCCAATGGCCAGCAGCACCCGCCGCATCGTGTTTTCGTATCCCGGCAGGCGCCGACGCAAGTAGAAAAAGAGCAGCGCATTGCCATTCCAACTCGTGGCGATGCGCAGAAAAAGCATGCCCCACACCTGCCACCGCGGTACGTGGTGCCAGTCGGCCTGCACTAGCACGAAGAAGCTGGTCAGCCCGATGATGCTGGCCCAGCGCACCCATACTTCCTGCAGCGACCAGGCCGGCGCGCGCGCGACTGCCGGCAACTGACTGGGGAAAGGGGCTGCTAGTGGGGTAGCTTGGCTCATGCGAAGAAAATTAGGCGGCAAGTACGCAAGCAGGTTCATAGCAGGCAGGGGGCTGGCATAATAGATTGTGGTCATTGGCAAGACGGCCGGGGCGTTGCCGCAAGGGTAAAGAAAGTTGAATTCCACCCCCCGCTTGTGAATAAATGGAGGAAGCAGATGCCAGCCTACTTGAAGTGACTATAGATGCAGGCGAAGCAGACTGCTAGCAGAGCGGGAGTAAGCAAGCCCTAACGAAGCGGGGACGCTGCTTCCACAAGCGCAAGCCAGCGCAACCTAGCGTTCTTAATATTTTCCCTATTCTCACCAAAGTTTCTAGCGGCACAGAAGGTTGGTTACGGCTCGCCACTCGCTGACTACATTTTTTCACCTGCCTTCCCCGCTGCTTCACCTCCTATTTACCACGCTTGCCCAGATTATTCCTGCGCCGCCGCTGCTCGCCGCCGTGCTTTGAGCCATACCATCCTGCCCCTGGATTATGGCTGCTACTTCTTGCTCACTTACTTGTTTGCTGACGGCGAGCCTCTTGCTACCCCACGTCGACTTGCTGGCGCAAGTAGCGCCTATACCGATTTCTGGGGCAGCCACCCTGCGCGGCACTCTAGCCGATGCCACCGGCCAGCCGCTCATTGGCGCTACCATCGTCGTGAAAGCGCTGAGCCTAGGTACCTCGGCCGATGCGCAAGGTCGCTTTACGCTGGCGCTGCCGGCGGGGATACACGTGGTTACCTACAGCTGCCTGGGCTACGAACCCCGGATGGAAACCCTGACGCTTGCTGACCGGCCGCTTATGCGCAACGTGCAGTTGGCGGCGGCGAGCGTGAGCACGGCCGAAGTGGTCGTCACGGCGCGCCGCGCCGAGGCTAACGTGCAGAGTGCGGAGATGGGCGTTACGCGCCTCGCCATGAAAACGGTGAAGCTCGTGCCAGCGCTGCTAGGCGAAGTCGACGTCATCCGGACCCTGTTGCTGCTGCCGGGCGTGAATACGGTGGGGGAAGGGGCAGCGGGCTTCAACGTGCGCGGCGGCGGCATCGACCAGAACCTAGTACTCCTCGACGACGCACCCGTGCTGAACAGCTCGCACCTGTTCGGGCTATTTTCCATCTTTAACCCCGATGCGGTGGCCGACCTCAAGCTCGTGAAGTGCGGCCTGCCGGCGCAGTACGGCGGCCGGCTCTCGTCGCTGCTGGACGTGCGCCTGAAAAATGGCAACGCCGACAGCCTGCGCGGGTCCGGGGGCATCGGTACCGTGTCGTCGCGCCTGGCGCTGGACGGGCCGCTTCAAAAAGGCAAAAGCACGTTTGCCCTGGCGGGGCGCCGCTCCTACGCCGACTTGTTCCTGAAGCTCGTGCCCGCGCAGCGCGACAACGCCGCCTATTTCTACGACCTGACGGGTAAGGGCAGCTTCACACTAAGCCCCCGCGACGGCTTCTACCTGTCGGGCTACCTGGGCCGCGACGTGTTCAATTTCGGGGCCTCGTTTCGCTCCGATTTTGGCAATACGCTCGGCACCGTGCGCTGGAGCCATGCCTTCGGCCCGCGCATGTCGGTGAACCTGACCGCGCTGGCCAGCCAATACGACTACCACCTGGGCGTGCCCACCGGCACCACGGGCTTCGACTGGCAGTCCAGCATCCTGAACCGCACGGGCAAGGTGGATTTTACCTATCAGCGGGCGGCAGGCAGCACGCTCGGCTTCGGGGCCAGCGGCACTTGGTACACCGTGCGTCCCGGCGAGGTCACGCCTACCGACCCGGCCTCCATCTTCCAACCGTTGCAGCGACCCGACCAGTGCGCCACCGAAATGGCCACCTACCTCGACCACGAGCAGGCGGTGGCCCCGCGTCTGGCCGTGCAGTATGGCCTGCGCCTGAGCATATTTGACTACCGCGGGCCGGGCCGGGCCGCCGAGTACGCGGGCTCCGATGGGGTGCAGAAGACGCTGATTAGCGAACGCGACTACGGGGCGGGGGACCGGATTAAGCGCTATGTGAACCTGGAGCCACGCGCCTCGCTGCGCTACACGCTTACTGCCGCCAGCTCGCTGAAAGCCAGCTATACCCGCACCGTACAGAACCTGCACTTGCTCTCCAATACCACGGCGTCCTCGCCGCTCGACGTGTGGAGCCCGAGCACCAATAACATCAAGGCCGAGCACGCCGACCAGGTGGCCCTGGGGTACTTCCGCAACTTTCACGACAACGCCTACGAGGCCAGCGTGGAAGTATACGGCAAAACGCTAGATAACCAGCTTGACTACATCGACGGGGCCAACGTGCTGCTCAACGCCCGGCTCGAAGCGGACCTGCTCTACGGCCGGGGCCGCGCCTACGGGGCAGAGTTCTACCTCCGGAAAAACAGCGGCCCGCTCACGGGCTGGGTTAGCTACACGCTCAGCCGCGCGGAGCGCCGGATAAACGGTATCAACAACGGCGCGTGGTACGTGGCCAAGTATGACAAGCCGCACAACTTGTCTCTGGTGGGCAGCTACGCCTGCTCGCCACGGCTGGCCCTGTCAGGCGCCTTTACCTACAGCACGGGTATCGCCACGACCATGCCCGATAGCCGCTTCGAGTACCAGGGCCTCATCGTGCCCAACGTGAACGGCAACGTGCGTAACAACTACCGCGTGCCTGCCTACCACCGCCTGGACCTCTCCGCCACCTGGCAGCAGAAGCGCAACGCGGCCCGGCGCTGGCAGGGCGAATGGGTTTTCTCGCTCTACAACGCCTACGGCCGCCGCAATGCCTACAGCATCTACCTGCGCCAGCAGAAAAACAACCCGCAGCAAACTGAGGCTGTGCGACTCTCCGTGTTTGGCTCGCCGCTGCCCTCGGTTACCTACAACTTCAAGTTTTAAGACGCTTATCAGCTAGCTGGTTATGAAACCCTTACTTATTTTTCTTGGCCTGACCACGACCCTCGGGCTCGGCGGCTGCGAAGACGTCGTGAATCTGAGTGTGCCCCACACCGCGCCCCTGCTGGTGGTCGACGGGGCCGTGACCGACCAGCCCGGCCCCTACGTGGTGAAGCTCACCCGCACCGCCCCGTACTTTGAAAACCAGGCTACCCCCCCCGTTGCCGGTGCCCAATTAGTACTGGCTAGCAGCGACGGGCAGTGGGAAACGCTGCGCGAGCAGCGCCCCGGCGTGTACGTCAGCAGCGGCACCGTGCGCGGCCGCGTTGGCGGCTACTACACCCTGACCATTGCCGTAGCGGGCGAGCACTATCAGGCCGAAACCGAGCTGCGCCGGCCGCTGCCAATTGACAGCCTCCGCGCCGAATACCACCGCAACGGCGAGCCTACCTACACGCGCGATGGCTACTATATCTTCTACTACGGCCAGGAGCAGGCCGGCAAGGGCGACTACGTGCGCTTCAATGTGTTCCGCAACGGGGTGCTGCGCAACGAGCCCGCCGACCTCCAGGTGCGCTCCGATGAGCTGGTGGATGGCACCTACTTCCGGGGGCTGAACCTCACGCCCAACCCGGACCGAGGAGGAGCTTTCGCCAAGGGCGACCGGGTGCGGGTTGCCGTCGAAGCCCTGACGGCGGATAACTACTACTTCCTCAACGAGCTGCGCATCCAGCTCAACAACAGCGGCTTATTTGCCCCGCCACCCGCCAACGTGCGCACCAACGTGCGGAACCTGGACGCTAATTCCCCTCACCGAGCGGTCGGCTATTTCGCCGGCTATACCGTGCGCACCGACTCGCTGGTTATCCGGTAGTGGCAATAAAAAAGTAGCTTGACGCATAGCGTCAAGCTACTGTGCCCGCCGCCAACATCGCCGCTACAAAGCCGATTGCGACGATGTTGGCGACCACTTCAGGCAATTGGCGCGGCTGAGGCAGGGGTGCGACGCCCTAGGGGGCGGCCTCGCAGCGCTAGTAAAAGCACCGCTCCGGCCAGCGTGGCGTAACATAAAGTGAGCACCCCCATGCTACGTCCGCTGAGCTGTCCGTACCAGGCCAGCAGCGGCAGTACCTGCAAGGCGTGCATTCCCACAAAATGCGCCACGCGCAGGTCGCCGTAGCGAGTGCTCCACGCAAGTCCCGGCAGGCCGGGGCCGCCGTCGGTCCCTCCTACGGTATGCCACCCTGCCTCACCATCAGCCCACCTTCCAAGGCAAATAGCACGAATAGCCCGATGCCCAGCCGGATGGCCCAGGCGTAGGCAGATGGCAGGCCCGGCAGTGGCTCCTGGTAGAATAGCCAACCCATGTAGCCCGTCCAACCCGTCATGATGGTGATAACGACGCCCATTGCTGCGGAGAGCGCCGCGTTGCCGGCCGAACTGACGTTGAAGTGTGAGCGCTGCCCGCGGGCGGCCTGCCCGGTAATCCAAAGCAGTTCCAGCGTGAGCGCCGTAACCACTACCCAGGTATAGGCAGTCACGGCCGGCCGCGTCCCCAGGTAGCCCAGGTACCAGCCCATCGTCCACACGAATAAGGCGATGGAGCTGAAGAACTTGAGCGGCTTGAGCCAGGCACTTGCCCCCATTACCTGCGTAGTGCTGCGCCAGGCCAGCCCGGCGCATCCCAGTGCCCCAAGCAGGCAAACCCATCCTAGGTAGTACAGTGGCGCATTGCGCTGCGCCAGCGTAGACAAGAAATAGCTCATAGTAGAGTTGGAAAGTCGGGCTGGCACACGCACTGAATCTAAGCCGGCTTATAAGGAGATGACCACTTTCTTGGCGGAAACGCCTTGGCGTTGAGCATCTAATCCGGCTTGAATAGCGCCTAGGCCCTGGCCGATGACTACCGGCTCCGGCGTGGCCACGAACTGTCCCTCCGCCAGGGCCCGGGGCAGAAAATCCGTGTATACTACCTGGCTTACCTCGTTGTCCATGAGCGTGGTGCCGAAGACGAAGCCCGAGCGAATGCCCCGCAAGCGGGAGTTGACTTGTAACGAAAGTAGAAAGGCCAGCAGCGTGGGTACCTGCCGCAAAAACTGGAAGAGCGACGCGCCCTTCGTCATCCGCTGAAAATCGATGGGGAACGTGGCAATGGCCACAAATTTGTTGCCTTGGCAGGTACGCAGAATACGCAGGCTCGCCTCGGTTGACCCGGCACCGATGGCCAAGGCGCCGGCGCTGGTCTTGTGCTGGAAAGCCCGGATAATGTCGGGCACGACGGTCGGGCTGCGGTAATCGAACGCTTGGCTGGCGCCGAGCTGCTTTACGTAGGCATAATTGCGGGGCGAGCAGGTCGTAATGACCTCGTAGCCAGCCGCCACGGCCAGCTGAATGGCATTGCTGCCCACGCTTGTCGAGCCGCCCCAGATGAGCAGCGTTTTACCCGTGGGCGTGGGCGTGGGGGTAGCCGATGGATACGCCAGCGCCAGCTGGTCTTTCTCAAACAGGCCGCAGGCGGCCGTAGATAGCCCAAGCGGCAGCACGGCGGCATTTTCGTACGCGAGCGTAGCAGGAATGGGCGAAGCCATGTGCGCGCGCAGCACGGTGTACGCCTGAAAGGCCCCCTCGGCGGAACGGTTGCGCTTCTTGTCCATGCCCACGGCGTGCCCCAGTACCCGGTCGCCTACCCGGAAGCGCGACACGCCAGGGCCAACTGCTACGACTTCGCCGGCCGTGTCGCTGCCCATGACGAAGGGGTATTTAATCCAGCCAAACATAAAGTCGCCCCCCACCTGCTTCATCCAGTCCAGTGGATTGATGGCTACGGCGTGGTTTTTCACCACGATTTCGTTTTCCCGCGGTGCTTGATAAGGGGCGGGCTTTACTTCAAGCGGAGCGTAGGGCCGGACCAACCACGCAGCGGTGTTCGAGGGAGTCGGGTTCATGGAGACAGAAGATAGCTAGCTGAAAAAGGAAGTTGGCTGCTTAGCAACCAGCGCAATCTGCCGTGGGGCAGCAGCGTAGCACAAAGGTGGGCGGCCTCGCTAGCCACCAGCACCAGAAGTAAGGTGAAGCGTAGCTAGGCACCGGGGAAGCTGCACTAAACCCCGGTGAGCTGCAAGCAGCTAGAATAGACCCGCTGCTTAAGGGACGGCTTGAGGTGATTTGAGTAGGACGCACAATTCAGTGCCGTAGTTGGGTCAACAAAATGCGCCTTTTCGCCCATTTCAGTGGGCTAAGACCTTTTAGACAGGACGACTATAAAATGCCTTATTCAGTAATATGTCTCAGGTAGAACTGGGGCCTATTCAGTGACAATGAAAGCCTGCCTGCTGGTCGTTCTAAAGGCGGCTATCTTGGCTCAGACTCAGCAGTGGCCGCTAGCTCGCTAATGGTGCGTTGCTTGAGGCGGTCCCCCCAGGCGCGTAAGCCTTCCAATACACCGAGCAACTCCTCGGCTTCCGGCTGCAGTGCATACTCCACGCGCGGCGGCATTTCGGCGTAGATAGTGCGGCTCACCAAGCCATCGGCTTCGAGTTCGCGCAGCTGCTGACTGAGCATTTTGGTCGTCACCGGGTGCAGCAGCTTGCGCAGCACGCCAAAGCGGTTGTGGTGCTGGCTGATGTGCCAGAGCAGGGCCACTTTGTAGCGGCCACTCAGCCGCTGCATGCCATAGAGCATGGGGCAGGTGTGAAGCAGTTCGGCTAGATTGAGGGCGTTGGTGGAGGTGGGCTTTTTCATGCTAAATGCGCAATAGTTTCCTTTTGGGTACTAAGCTACAATTTAGTCGGTAGTTGCTTCCGCCCCCCCCCCACGGGACCTTTGTGTGCTCTTCTGCTCGTCTTTCAGTCGGATGGCATAAGCTTGACAGTAAAGTTCATTTTCTCTTACCCACATGGAAAAGTCACCTAAAACAGCCCTCGTGACGGGCATCAGCAGTGGTATTGGCTTGGCCCTGACCAAGCACCTACTTACCGAACACTACACCGTTATCGGCACGACTCGTTCGGGCGAACTGCTCGGTTTCGACCACCCGCGCTTGTACATCGTGCTGCTCGAAGCCACTGACGAGCAGAGCCGCGCGCAAGTCGCTGCGCGCGTCCGCTCCTTAACGAATGGCCTCGACCTGCTCGTTAATAATGCAGGTGTGGCCCCCGATGTATTTGTGGTAGAGCCCGACCACGCGTCCTTCACGCAGACGCTCGACACCAACGTGACCGGGGTCGTCTTCTTGACGGAGGAGTTGCTGCCTCACGTACGGCTCGGCGGGCAAATCATGTTCGTATCCAGCGATATGGGGTTGCCCCGCAACGCGGCCCCCAACGGCCCGGGCTATCGCCTCTCCAAAGCGGCCATTAACATGTACGCTGCCATGCTGGCTTCCCGCCTCGCCGACCGGCACATCCGGGTAACGCCGTTACACCCAGGCTGGGTGCAAACCAAGCTTGGCGGCGACCAGGCCCCCACCACGCCAGCACAGGCTGCTACCGGCATCTATCAGGCGGTGGTGAACGCTCCCGAAACGGGGAAATTCTACAACGTGACCCTGCCTGGGGTCGAAGCCTTTTAGTTTTCGCCTCTTACTCATGACTACTACTTCCTGGCAACCGCTTTCCGCGGCCGAGCTGCAGGCAATTGAGTCATTCTACCAAGCCTTTAGCAACAACCAGCCTGACCTGATTAACCAGGCCGTTTCCCCTACCTGGCAGGACATTCCGCTAGGCCCCGGTCAGGAACCCGGTCCGGAGGGTATCAAGCCCCTCATGGCACAGTTGCGACGCGCCTTTCCCGACCTCACCATTGTCATTCACGAGATAATAGGGTCGGTGGGTCGCGCCGCCGTGCGGGCCGAAATTCGTGGCACGCACCAAGGCGAGTGGTTCGGCATTGCAGCGACGAATCGGCCAATCCGCGTACCGTTGCACGAGTTTCACCACCTGGAAAATAGCCGCATCACTCACACCTGGCACCTAGAAGACTGGTTCGGAATGTTTCACCAACTAGGCGCCCTGCCCCCAAGTTTATGAAAGAGGGCGTAGCAAGGTGAGGTGGTCTAGCTAAGCCTGACAGAGTTGGGACGTTGTTTGAAGATGTGTTTCGAAGTGGTTTGGGGCAAGGTAGCCGAGCGCGGAATGCCGTCGCTCGGCGTTGTAGTAGGCGATGTAGTGGCTGATTTCAAGCTAGGCTTCGACTAGTCCGGGGAAGCTGCCGCCATCGAGCAGCTCGGCTTTGAAGCGGCTCCAAAAGGATTCGGCATGGGCGTTATCGTAGCAGTTACCCCGCCGGCTCATGCTTTGCTGCGCGCCGTGGCGCGCCAGTAGGTCCTTAAAACGGGTGGCCGTGTACTGGCTGCCCTGGTCGGAGTGCACGACGAGCCCGGCCGCGGGCCGGCGTACCACGAGGGCGCGGCGCAAGGCCTCGCTGACCAAGCCCTCGGGCATGGCGTCGCGCACGTCCCAGCCGACGATTTTGCGCGAGCAACGGTCCAGCCACACGGCTAGGTAGAGCCATCCGCCGCCCTGGTGAGGCAGGTAGGTGATGTCGCCCACCCAGACCCGGTTCGGAGCGGTGGGGGCCGGCTGGCCGAGCAAGCGGTTGGATGCGGCCCGCACGGCCGGGTCCGAATCGGTGGTGCACGGCTACTTGCCACGCCGGCTCGGGCACGGGCTGGCTCTGCTGCCGGTGCCAGGCATAGTATGCGCTGGGCGCAACCTGCAAGACCTGGCAGAGCTGGCGCACGGGCACTTGCTGCTGGCGCTGGGCGATGGTGCTCACCGGGTCGGTTGGCCGAAGATGACCAAAGCTTTTTTTAAAATGTCTAGCTCCTGCTCGGCCCGCTTCAGGCGCGCGCAGGGCTCGGACCTCCGGGTCGCGGGCCACTTCCTTGCTGCCCACCTCGGCCACAAGCTGCGCCTACTGCCAGCGGTAGAGCAGCTTGAGGCTGATGCCCAACTGCCGGGCCGCGGCCTGCGTGCTGCGGCTCTCGCCGGCCAGGCGCAGGGCCTCGGCCTTGAACACTTCGTCGTATTTACGCCTTTTGTCGGGCGACGCCCCGCTGGTATTGGTTGCCATAACAGAAGAAATATACGTCCTTCTTCTGCCCGTCATCGCTAGACCACCTCAATCCACAACTCATATAGGGGCACAGGTGATTGTAGGATGCTCTGCTGAATGGCCCGGGCCGCCCCGTCGAAGGTGGTAAATGCGCGGATTAGCCGGAAATCCGTTTTCAAGATGGGGTGTTGTAAAACCAATTAGGGTAAAGCCATCAACTCGGAGGTTTTACCCTAATTGTTTAATAACACCCCGGTAGGGGCGGCCAGCTCACCGAAACTAGCCGGCCGCCCCTGCCGGGACGCTTCCGCATAAAGGCCACCCAGGAAGTCGCCCAGCGGTTTGCTACAGCTCGCGCACCCAGATGTTGCGGAAGCTATCGGGCTCACTCTTGTCACCGTGGGCTTGCAGCTTGATGGGCGCGGGGCCGGCTTTCTGGCCCTCGTAGCTGGCCGGGCCAATGTAGCGGGTGGGGCCGGCCAGCTCCACGTTGTTTTGCACCAGCACGCCGTTGAAGAGCACCGTCACGCGGGCCGGGGTTTGCACCGTGCCGTCGGCCTTGAAGGTAGGCGCCATCCACACCACGTCGTACGACTGCCATTCGCCGGGCTTACGGGCAGGGTTGGCCAGCGGCACGCGCTGCTTATAAATGCTGCCCGCCATGCCGTTGACGTAGGTCTTGTTGTTGTACGAGTCCACGATTTGCAGCTCGTAGCCCAGGTCGCCCTTGCCCAGCGAAGCCAGAAACACGCCGCTGTTGCCGCGCGCCTGCCCCGTGCCGCTGATGTTGGCCGGAATGCGCCATTCCAGGTGCAGCTGGTAATTGGTGAAGGCTTTTTTCGTCTCGATATTGCCAGTGGCCTTGTCCACCGTGAAGATGCCACCGCCCACCTTCCACTTGGCGGGTGCGTTGTGGTCATCGGCCATTACCCACTGGCTGAGGTCTTTGCCATCGAATAGAATGAGCGCGTCGGAGGGCGGCGCGGCCAAGTTGGGGCTGGCCACCACGACCTTCGGCACGGGTTCGTACACTTCGGTGTCTTCGGGCTTGCCAGCCTGCTGCGCGCAGGCGAGGGAGGAAGCGCCGAGGAGCAAGGCGGCGGAAAGCAGCGGGAGTTTCATGGGTGGGTAAGCAAGGTTAGAAGAAGAAAAGGCGCGGGCCGCCGCTCCAGCGGGGGTAGGCTACACGTCGCACAGGCGCACCGCCTGGCGCAGCGACGCCAGCTTATCGGCCTGCTTCGGGATAAACTCCTGGGCCACGTAGCCCTGAAAGCCGGTAGCCTTGATGGCGCGCATAATGGCCGGGTAATTTAGCTCCTGGTTGTCGTCGAGCTCGTGGCGGCCGGGCACGCCGGCCGTGTGGTAGTGCGCGATGTAAGCGTGGTTGTCGGTGATGGTCTGGATGACGTTGCCCTCGTCAATCTGCATGTGGTAGATATCGTAGAGCAGCTTGAAATGCTCGGAGCCCAGCTTTTTGGCCAGCGCCACGCCCCAGCTGGTGCGGTCGCACTGGTAGTCGTGGTGGTCTACCTTGCTGTTGAGCAGTTCCATCACGAGCACCACCTTGTGTTTCTCGGCCAGGGCCAGCAGCGGCTGCAAGCCGCGCACCGCGTTGGCCAGGCCCACTTCGTCGCTCATGCCCCGGCGGCTGCCGCTAAAGCAGATGAGGTTGGTGTAGCCGGCCTGGGCCACGCGCGGAATCATCTCCGCGTACTGCTTTTGCAGCTGGGCATGAAAGCGCGGGTCGTTGAAGCCGTCGGTGAGGTTGATTTCGGCCCCGTTGCACATGGGTGAGTCGAGGCCGTGCTTTTTGAGCGTGGGCCAGTCGGCCGGCCCCACCAGGTCAATACCCTTGATGCCCATACCTTTAGCGGCTACGCAGAGCTGCTCTAAAGGCATGTCCTGGAAGCACCAGCGGCACACCGACTGCTTCAGGTTATTGAGCAGCGGGGCGTCCAGGGTGGCGGGTTTTTCGTCCATTAAGTGGGCGCCGGCCACGCCCAGCGCGCCCACGGTGGCGGTGGTCGTAAGCAACCCTTTGAGCGCAGCACGGCGATTTAAATGAGGCATAAGTAATAGGTATTAGCAGCTTAGCCAGGCGCCACGGCCGAGGCTTCGCCGTAGGGCACCGTAGCTTCGGCCACGGCGGGCACCCCGGCGCGCTCACGGAAAAACAGCAGGAACAGCGCCAGCACCACGGCCGCAATGCCGGCCGGAATTAACCAAATCATGCGCCAATCGTGGGTGCCGCCGGCCAGGGTATTTTTATCAAAAATATCGCCCGAGAGCAGCGTGCCGATGAGCATCCCCACGCCGTAGGTAGCCAGGGTGATGAAGCCCTGCGCCGAGCTTTTGAAGCGCTCGCCAGCCAGGTTATCGGTGTAAATCTGGCCCGTAACGAAGAAGAAGTCGTAGCACACGCCGTGCAGTACGATGCCCGCAATCAGCATCCAGTAATTGCCCAGCCCGTTGCCGTAGGCGAAGAACAGGTAGCGCAACACCCAGGCCGCCATGCCGATAGCCAGCATTTTTTTTACGCCCAGCTTGCTGAAAAACAGTGGAATAGCCAGCATAAACAGCAGTTCCGACACCTGCCCCAGGCTTTGCACGCCGGCGGCGGCCTTCATGCCCACCTCGTTGAGAAAGGGGTTGGTGAAGCCGTAGTAAAAGGCCAGCGGAATGCAGATGGCGATGGAGGCCAGGAAGAAAATCAGGTACGAGCGGTTTTTGAGCAGGCCGATGGCTTCGAGGCCCAGCAGGTCGCCGAGCGAGCTGGACTGGCCGCTCTTGACGGGCGGTGTGGCGGGCAGCGTGAAGCTGAACATGCCCAGCAGCGCGGCGGCGGCGGCGGCCATTAAGAAGGTGGTTTGCAGCGCGTTGTTCTGCTCCCAGTTGAGCCAGCCGATGGTGAGGCCGGCCACAATCCAGCCCAGCGTGCCCAGCACCCGGATGGGCGCAAACTCCTTCTGCGGGTCTTTCATCTGCCGGAAAGCGATGGAATTGACCAGCGCCAGCGTGGGCATGTAGAGCACCATGTAGGTGAGGATGTTGGGGTAAAAGCTGCCGAAATCGGGGGCCAACGAGGCGCGCCACAGCAGCAGCGCGCCGGCCAGGTGCAGCACGCCCAAAATCTTCTGGGCCGAGAAAAAGCGGTCGGCAATGAGGCCGATGATGAACGGCGCCACGATAGCGCCGATGGACTGCGTGAGGAAGGCCACGCCTACCTGGGTGCCGGTGGCGTGCAGGTTGTGCAGCAGGTAGGTGCCGAGCGTCACAAACCACGCGCCCCAGATAAAAAACTCCAGGAACATCATGATGGACAGCTTAATCCGAATGGCGGCTGACATAGGCAAGGCGGGTGGGAAAGCGGAAAAGGAGAGCGAAGCGGCGTTTCGGGCGCCGCTATTTGAGGGCCAAAATGTAGCGTACCATCTCTTGGGCGTCGCTTTGGGAAAGGGCGGGGTGGGGCGTCATGGCGATGTCGCCCCAGTGGCCGCTGCCGCCCTTGATGATTTTGGTAGCCAGCATGTTCACGTTGGCGGGCGTGGCGGGGTACTTCTGGGCCACGGCGGTGTAGGCGGGGCCGAGGAGCTTGTCGCGCTCGCGGTGGCAGCTGGCGCAGTCGGCGGCGGCCATCAGCTTGGCGCCTTTGGCCTCGGGCGTGCCGGTGGTGGCGGTGCCGATTTTGGTGCTGGCAGTATCGACCTGCATCTGGTTGTCCACGGCCGTCAGGTTGGTGCCAGTGGTGCTGTCCTGCTTCAGGGGGTCGGCCTTGTCGGTGGCTTTAGTGGCGGTGGCCTGGTCGGCGCCATCGGGCTTGTAGCCGCTGTCGCAGGCGGCGAGCAGGGCACAGGCACTCAGGAGGAGAAATACTTTTTTCATGCGGAAACAGCGCGTTTAGAGTCCTAAAATAGTTTTGTTGAGGGCTTTATCAATGCCCGAAGCCGCGAAGTCGTCGAAAGCCCGGTCGGTGACGCGGATAATGTGGTCCTTGATGAACTGCGCCCCTTCGCGGGCGCCGTCCTCCGAGTTTTTGAGGGCGCACTCCCATTCGAGCACCGCCCAGCCGGCAAAGTCATACTGGGCCAGCTTGCTGAAAATAGCCTTGAAATCGACTTGCCCGTCGCCGAGCGAGCGGAAGCGCCCGGCCCGCTCCAGCCACGACTGGTAGCCGCCGTACACGCCCTGCCGCCCGTTGGGGTTGAACTCGGCATCCTTGACGTGAAACATGCGAATGCGCTCCTGATAAATGTCAATATACTCCAGGTAGTCAAGGCATTGCAGCACAAAGTGTGAGGGGTCGTAGAGCAGGCAGGCGCGCGGATGGTCGTTTACTTCGGTCAGAAACCGCTCGTAGCTGACGCCGTCGTGCAGGTCTTCGCCAGCGTGAATCTCGTAGCACAAGTCTACCCCCTCGGCGTCAAACTCGTCCAGGATGGGCAGCCAGCGCCGGCCCAGCTCGGCAAAGCCCTCCTCGACGAGCCCGGCCGGGCGCTGGGGCCAGGGGTACACGTAGGGCCACAGCAGCGCCCCGCTGAAGGTGGCGTGCGCGGCCAGCCCCAGCCGCCGCGATGCCTTGGCGGCGTAGGTGAGCTGCTGCACGGCCCAGGCCTGTCGGGCGCGCGGATTGCCGCGCACCGCCTCGGGCGCAAAGCCGTCGAATAGCTGGTCGTAGGCCGGGTGCACGGCCACGAGCTGGCCTTGCAAGTGAGTCGATAACTCGGTAATTTCCAGGCCGGCGGCCTGCACAGTGCCGCGCAGCTCGTCGGCGTAGGTCTGGCTTTCGGCGGCAAGCTTGAGGTCGAGGAAGCGGCTGTCGGTGGTGGGCAGCTGCACCCCTTTAAAACCCAGGCCGCTGGCCCACTGGCAGATGTCGGCCAGGTTGTTGAACGGCGGCTGGTCGCCGATGAATTGCGCCAGAAAAACGGCCGGTCCTTTGATGGTTTTCATGGGCAGCTACACGGTAAAATCGGTCCACTTCTGGTCAGAGTGGCCCGAGGCGATGACGTTTTCAATGAAGGCCATGCCCCGCACGCCGTCGGCAATGCCGGGGTAATCGAGGGCCTCGGGCGGCGCGGGCTGGCCGGCCTGCGCCGCTTGCAGGGTCAGGGCAAAGTTGCGGTAGAGGTTGACAAACGCTTCGAGGTAGCCCTCGGGGTGGCCAGCCGGGGTGCGGGTGTTGTGGCGGGCGTAGGAACCCACGTAGGGCCCGCCCGTACGCCAGATTTCGGTAGGCTTGTCGAGCCACTTCACCAGCAGGGTGTTGGCATCGGCCTGCATCCAGTCCACGCCGCCTTTCTCGCCGTAGACGCGAATGCGGACGTTATTCTCTTCGCCCGCAGCTACCTGGGTAGCTACCAGCACGCCGCTGGCCCCGCCGCTGAGGCGCAGCAGCACCGCGCCGTCGTCGTCGAGCCGGCGGCCATCGACCACCGTGTTGATGTCGGCGCACAGCTTTTCGACTTGCAGGCCGCTCACGTATTCGAGCAGGTTGAAGGCGTGGGTACCGATGTCGCCCATTGCGCCGGCCACGCCGCTCTTGGTGGGGTCGGTGCGCCAGGCAGCCTGCTTGTTCTCGCCGCCCTCCTCAAACTTGCTAAGCCAGCCCTGCGGATACTCCACGTACACCTTGCGAATACGGCCCAGCGTGCCGGCGGCCACCAGCTGGCGCGCCTCCTTCACCATGGGGTAGCCGGTATAGGTGTGCGTGAGGCAGAGGTGCCGGCCGGTGGCCTGCACCACGGCGGCCAGCTCCCTGGCTTCGGCCAGCGAAAAGGTCATGGGCTTATCCAGCACTACGTCGAAGCCGCTTTCCAGCGCCAGCTTGGCCGGTGCAAAGTGCAGGTGGTTGGGCGTCACGATGCTGATAACCTGCACGCGCTCAGCGGCCGGCCGGGCCTGCTCCTGCGCTATCAGTTCTTGGTACGAACCATACACCCGGGCCGGGTCAAGGCCCAGTAGTTGCCCACTGGCGCGCGAGGTGTCGGGGTTGCTGCTAAAGGCGCCGGCCACTAGCTCATACTGGCCATCGAGGGCGGCGGCTAGGCGGTGTACGGCGCCAATAAAGGCGCCCTGCCCGCCGCCAATCATGCCCAATCGTAGTTTCATGCGGTAATGCTGTTATGTTTTGCTACGTTCTGCGGTGCTCCCCCACCCCGGCCTCTCTTCCTGTTAGATAAGGGCCAGGGCGGGGGAGCGCCGCAAGAACGACAGCCAAAACCTAAAAATTAGGTAGTAGCCCAGGCGCGGTCGCCTTTCTTATACGGTACGTTGCCGTCGTACTTGCCCGGTACGGGCAGGTAGCGTAGGGCCTGCGTGGCGCCCGGCTCCGAGGTAAAGAAGCCGAGCAGCGTCAGCTCCTTTATCATGCGGAAGTAGTGGTTGGGCTGCTCCGGTGTCTTGGTTTTACTGTAGTTTTTCTGCTCGGTATCCAGGGCCGTGAGCAGGGCCGTGCGCTGGGCGGGCGTGCTTTCGAGGTAGCCTTTGCCGTTCAGCTTCTGGCTGGCTTCTTCCAGCTGCGTGAGGCCCTTGGTAAATATTTCCTGGTCGGCGGGCGTGTAGCAGTCGCGCACCATCACGGCCATGAAGCTGCCGACTTTAGCGGCCTTGGCGCCGGGCGTTTTGGTGGCGGGCAGGATGGTTTCGCCCACCTCATCGAGGTAGGCTTGCTGCTTGGCATCGAGCGGCTTGTAGTTGGAAGCTGCGGCGCTGTCGCCGGCTTTCTCCTGCGTTTTGTCGGTGCTGGCGGGGCTGCAACCAGTCAGCAGGTAGTCGGCGCCGATAACGGCGCCCCCCATTAGCAGGGCTACCCGGGCGAGGGCATCTCTTCTGTTCATCATGGCTATGAAAATGAGGGGCTTACAGGTTTTGCTTTTTCAACTCACCCACGGCGTGGTCCACGGCGCGGGCCGTCATGGCGAGGTAAGTGAGCGAGGGGTTTTGGCAGGCGGCCGAGGTCATGGCCGCGCCATCGGTCACGTACACGTTGGGGGCGTCCCAGACTTGGTTGAAGCCGTTGAGCACCGACGTTTTGGGGTCGCGGCCCATGCGGGCGGTGCCCATCTCGTGGATGCCGCCGCCCATGTTGTAGCCGTTGTTGTAGGTCTTCACGTTTTTCAGACCCGCTTTTTCCAGCATTTCCTGGGCGTCGGCCATCATGTCGACGCGCATTTTCTGCTCGTTGTCGCGAATTACGGCATCCATCGACAGCACCGGCAGGCCCCACTTGTCCTTCTTCGAGGCGTCGAGGAAAATACGGTTGTCGTGGTAAGGCAGTGTTTCGCCAAAGCCCGTGATGCCCATCGTCCAGTTGCCGGGCTCGCTCAACTCGTCCTTAAAGCCACCGCCGATGCTCATCTCCGGTATTTCGCGGCTCCAGCCTTCGCGGCCGGCGCTGCCCTGGTAGCCAAAGCCCCGGATGTAGTCGCGCTTATCGCCAAACAGGTTGCGGTAGCGCGGGATGTAGATGCCGTTGGCCCGGCGGCCATACACGTACTTGTCTTCGTAGCCCGGCATTTCGCCGTGCGCGCCGGCCCGGAAGTGGTGGTCCATCACGTTGTGGCCCAGCTCGCCGCTGCTGCTGCCCAGGCCGCCCGGCCACACGTCGGTGGCCGAGTTCATCAGCACCCAGGCCGAGTTCAGGGCCGAGGCGTTGAGGAAGATAATTTTGGCGAAGTACTCGTAAGTCTTGTTCGTCTCCGCGTCAAGTACTTCCACGCCCTTGGCGCGCTTGGTGTCCTTGTCGTAGAGGATTTTGGTGACGATGGAAAACGGCCGTAGCGTGAGGTTGCCGGTGGCCACGGCCGCCGGCAGCGTGGCCGACTGCGTGCTGAAATACGCCCCAAACGGGCAGCCCAGCCAGCACTTGTTGCGGTACTGGCAGTTCACGCGGCCATTGAGGTGGGGCCGCGTGATGTTGGCCGTGCGGCCAATTACCATGTGGCGGTCCTT
>Ga0160428_1000217_pt1 | contig 72633 bp, 72 predicted proteins | sample SolpanmetagenomM_FD_108198 | JGI IMG/M metagenome (GOLD analysis project Ga0160428, IMG submission 108198) | Solar panel surface microbial communities from Lawrence Berkeley National Laboratory, California, USA - M | ecosystem: Engineered > Built environment > Solar panel > Unclassified ... | reverse complement strand
AGTTAGTTTCTTTCTTTCTACAAGTCAATTCAATCCTTTACTTATTAGTTACTACTATAAGTCCTTTGGCTTCACCCTACCTTATCTTATTAGATACTTCCCTGTACCTTTAGCACTTAATATACCTCCCTATTAAGTTCTAATAAAAGCTATTACTTTAGCAGGTGACATCAACAACGTTAAGACCATCTAGAGCGTTAATAACCGTGAGCAAGATCCGAACTACACTTAGCTTAAGAAGGCAATAGTTGGTTAACTCCCACTATACATTTCACGCCTTAGTATCTACGTAGTTCAACACACCCCCATCCTAACTACTACTAAGGAGATTATTGGACATAACATCGACTGGGATGCGCTAGCAGCATCCGTTAAATACGAGGAAGCTTACCTTAAGTTTATAGAAGATGGTACTATCAACTTTGACGTGTTTAGCAATTTACTATAGACAAGATGTTTGAACGGCCTCACTATTGATTAAATGATGATAAATAAGGTGCTAATGTATGACCGTTATATACGTAATGCCTACTGGTTAGACAAGACAAGGATAGTGTCGAAACGCTTATTATATAGTAGTATAGTAAGTTCTTTACTAGCATCTCCTGTATTACCTCATGTATATACTATTTCGAACTAATTATACGTACCGCTTAGTTTGTTATCCTTATTACCTTAAGGCGGTAGATTATACAGACAAGACAAGCTTCCGGTATACAGATGTCAATCCTTTACCTTGTACGAAGGAGGTCCCGGAGGGGATCTTTTATAAGGTAGTATCTTACTTATAGACGAGATAAAGGACACAGCAACTCTAATAGTTAAGAAGATGTATACATGAATAGATAAGTAGTATCATGATATAGAGAGTAGGAAGATTCGGCTAGAAAGTATCGTTGTGTCTATTAACAACACGATTCTAACGCTAGTGTTTATAGCTTAACATTATCTCACCTAGGAGGCGGTCCCATGCAAAGCTAGAGAGGTTAGGCTATCTATTCCGTAACTACTATATAGAGTATAACTAAGCCGGCCTTATAATCCTCTCCGTGTTACTATTTTACTATAGTACATTACAGTCAGCGCTAGCATAGTAGATCTAGAGATCCCTTCCGTAGGGATATATTCAATGCTCTACGAATCGAATCGCACCTAAACGGCGCTAGAGAAGACACTATCTAGCTACCCTAACTTATACGGCAAGATCCTATATGCCTTCCTAGGGTCCTTTCAAGTTGGCGGCCTTAGACTAATTCTAGATGCACTACTTAGACGCATCTAATTCGACGACCCAACCTACCTACAAGACCTACGAATCCTTTTTAGTAATGATAACCATGCACGACTCGACCTTATTCGCAACTTTAACAACGATGTCAAGACCTGTTACAAAGATTAGTGTAATATAATCGTATAATCTAAGCAGCAGTACTTCAACAAAAAAGTATTCTTTACTATAAATAATAGTACTATCGCGTATACTGCACGACCACCCGCACTAATACGCGAGTTAATAGAAGAGGTTAACGTGTCATATGATCCGGTTGAAGCCGAAGCTGGCACTGATAGTAAGAAAGAGGATAAGGAGGAGAATAATAATCCTAATACTTAGGACATTAAGGACGAATAATAGTTGTAATTTATTAAGCCAAGCTATAGCTCAGACACCTAGTTCTTTAGTAGTCTAAAGGTTCTTAAGTGTGGGCCTGTAGGCAAATAGGCATAATAATAATATAGAGTAGAACTTTAGAATAGGAGATAGGTACATTTTGATATATACCGGGTATTAGGGATACTTAGGACTTAGGACATAACAGATAGGTTATATTATTAGATTTCTATATAGTCTTTACTCTTTCCTTCTTTTATAGCTTTTAAATTCGAGCCACCTTAACCTATTTATATAGATACCTTTCAATATCATTCATCTTCTTTTATTTTATGTCTGCTTTGCCTGTCTTCGCTCTAGCACGTACTAAGTCACTATTGTTTTTCACTATCCGCTTTAACTATATTTCCTTACGTTCTAAACAGGTCAGCCTATTAATAAAAGCTCTATTAATTACACCAATCACTACATCTCTCTTACTTAAAAGTAACGCCACATTCTTAAGTGCACGCTAGAGATGACCGCTGATATTATTATTGTTTAACACTATAGTAAGATCGCTAATAAGCGCATCTGTAAAAGTCTATCTCGCGCGAACGATCTTCTCGTTAGTAGTATTCTCTTTTAGTTACTGTTTAACTTTGTTAGTGGTAGCAACAAGCTCTTAATGTACGACATTAAAGGTTAGTAGGTTAGTAGAGTATAGTGTGCGGTATGCGTTATTAGCTTTAGCACGTGTAGCTTCATAGTAGTCGATAAAAGGCAACTAGCTCTAGTAGTGTTAGATGCCTGCGGTAGAGATCTTGTAGAGGAGCTAGTCCTTTCGAGCTTATAATATAACTGTATACTCGTGTGGTTTATTAGGGATTTAAGCTGCTTCTTCTTTTAAGTTACTAATAATAGCCTAGCAGGTTAGCTATGCTCTAAAGGCGTAACTACCATTAAACTCGTTTGTAAAGTAGAATAGTATTAGTTTGTCGTTACTAAAGTTAGTGTTCTATGAGAGGAAGGTGTGCATGTTTTAACTAGAGGAGAAGGATGTAAGTGATGAAATTGTCTAAATGCTTAAATTAAGAGGTGCAACGGTAGACTAAGACGTAAGAGCGGCCTAAGTTGATAAGAAAGTAACTAGAGCTAGGGCGATGCTCTAGAACCTTATTATAGCGCGTCTCTTACTAGTGCGCTCGTTAGGATTAGCTAGATGAGGAGAAGAAGCAGGACGCTTTCTATTATTATTAGATAAAGACATCGTGAAAATAGGTGAGAAGTAAGATTAGTGAGTATTATTATAAAAGATGTGTTGAGGTGAATGTTGTGATGAAGTGTTATATTGCGTTAAAATATATAAAGGATGGTTGAGAGAAGGGATAGAGATTAGAAGGAAAGTATTAGTTACTATTAAGTTGATTATGTAGCAGCATATAAGTTAATTATAAAGAAGAATAAGCTCGTTGTGTAGCTAGTGTTCTTTATGCTCTTTATATAAGATCTTTCTAAGATGCATGAAAATGCATAAGCAGCAACTCGTAGCGTCGCTTCTTTATTATGTGATAAAAAAAAGAGATAAAGATAGCAGGTTGTAAGTTAAACACCTGTACGAAAATAGCTGCTTAATATTAGATTAATTAGTATACATAACCTACTAATAACTATAGCTAGGTTTGCCTAGTGTAAATATCTAGCACAATTAAGGGTAGCTTAAATTCAAAAGCTACAAAAGAAGGGAAGAGTAACAACTATATATAAACCTACTACTATAAACTACCTATTATGTCCTAGACCTAAAGTCTCCTAAGTATCTAGTATATATCGTAATATACCTATCTCCTATCCTAAAGCACCACTCTGCATTGTTAATGTAACTATTTACCTATAGTAGTATATAGACTACCGCACGTATATAATCGTACCGCTATAGATAGTTAATTATTATTAATTATACCTATCCTATAAAGTACCTATCTTTATATTATCGTGTGATATCAATCGATCAAACCATTCCAACCTTATAGTCGCTGAAGTCTCCCAGTACTCCTCCAGCACGCCTCCCACCTAACGAAACTTATGCACACCCTATCAAGAACCCAGTCTCGCACGTCCACCTCGTATAGCTCACCACAGCATGCTGTGCCATGAACTATGTGTAAGCGCCTCAGCAGCCCTCACGCTGAATTTCATCGAGAAGAAACTTAGCCTCACCAAGTCTAAACTCAACCCTCATTCTCGCGATCTCTTACATCTGTGCATGCGCCAACTACATCTGAGCGTCCTGTAACACTCTACACATACCGTTCATGTCACAGCCCGCACAAGTTTTATGATAATCCCTCTCATCCTTTCCCTGAATCTTTGGTTTATGCCTCTGAGCGCACACATTTCTGAGCGCTCTAGCACTCTTCACACATATATAATGCCCTACCATGCAGTCCTCCTCCTTCCTCTCTCGCAATCGCAGCACTTCCACGACTGCTCTGCTCTGCTCAGACTTAGACACGCCCAGCACTCTCCTCACCAGGTAAAAGCTGAATCCTTATTGATGTTGCAAAAACAAATCCCACAACTAATGATCCGGAATAATGTGTCCACTCACTCGCACCACCAACATAACAACCACTAAAGGCACCACTCACGCTACCTCCAATGCGAATCCCGGTGCATCCGCGGAGAAACCTGCTGGAATACTGAAAATACGAGGTCGCTCTTCTGCTAGGGCTAGGATGCTGCATCAACATCGACGTGCTTTGCTGCGTGAATTTGAGAGGTGGATGTTGACAAGAGGATCTGGGATGGAGAATGCTATGGATGTTGACGATGTGATAGATATGATGGATGTTGGTGACGGGGCGGATGCGACGATGTTGGACGATGCGGATCGGGATGCCATGGTTGTAGAGGACTTCGGGGGCCTTGCTGTGCGAGGGGGTTCGTCGTCCTTTTCTCCGACTTCGACGTCGGGGTCTGTATTCTGTGGTTCTTCGTTTAGTCGCTGGGTGGAGGACGTTGAGGTTGACATGGTTGATGCTGTATAGCTACCGATGATAATAATGATTCAGCTTTCGCATCTTCTCATGAGTCTACTACAACAACAATACACCCGAGCCGACCTCCTCCTCTCCGAACGCTTCACTTTCACATCCCAAATTGATCTCCTCGAGATTCTAGGTCGTATAGCGGGCGATTCACAGATCACAAACCTTCCCCAGCACTCTCCACCACCTTTTACCCTATCCTTTTCGATTCCAGTTTCGCGAAAGTCTGCACGCCTCCCTCTCCTTCCTTCTCTTTTCGCCCTTCAACCAAATCCACTTTGCCACAACATCCCCTCCAGATACCCAGTCTCCAGTAGCTCCACTCTGCTCCAGCCATGCAAAATCTCAAGCCTCATCTCGCCCTTCTTCGTCGACCTGCGCACACTCCTGATATGATTCTCAACTTGGAGCGCTTCAATTTCGTACTTGCACCATTGCTGTCTTTGTGTTCGCGCTAATATGGATTGCGCTATCGTGGGTGACGCGTGTATTGTGTATGCTTCCCCGGAGGGTGCGTGTTGAGATGCTTGCATCCCAAGGCCGGACCGTGAAGCCGGTGTGGGGAATTCTCGTGGTGCTAGGGCTGCCGCGCCCGGGTGGGGTAGGGCTGTGGATTCGTGTGGTGGTCGGAGGGGTATTGGGTGTGGCGGCGCGTTGCTGGTGTTGTCGGATGCTAACGTGCGACCTCGCAGACCATATAGCTGGAAGAGGAAATGTGTGTCGACGTCTTTGGGGATCCAGCACTGGGAGAGGCTGAGCGTAGTGATGTGGCGCCAGGAGGCAGTCCATATGGATTCGTGCGAGCTAGGATGTACTGCGGACTTTGATGTGGAGGGAATTGGCAAATCGAAGAAAGCGTAAGAAGCTTGACGGTGTATGGGGCGTATTGGGACTGTGGTGGGAGATGGATTATAGCGGAGGGCTTGCCACCAGTCTTGGCAGCCGTCGAGGGAGAGATAGGTCAAAGAAGGAGTTGCTCGACTTAGGAGACGGAGGATGTGATTTGCCTCGGAGATGGAAGAGTCGTCGGAGTTACTGTTGAGCTCGTGTCTTGATCCCGTGGTGGTGGGGTTGCTTGCTGGATTGCCTATCTTGCTTGCTGAAGAGGCTGTGGAGGGTACTGTTGGTGCTGGCCAAAAGACTAGGGATAGGTGAGTCAAAGCACCAAGATGGCGCGAAAAGTGTAGGAGATCGCTCCATGAAGTGGCTGGCCCAGGGTATGCAAGCGATAGATGTGTGAGGACCGGAAAGCGCAGTGAGGAGGTTATCGTTGGTGGTAGACTTTCCTCCATATCCCATGATTCTATAGGTGAGCTAGCTTCTTTCCGTCTAGCTTTAATATGCCACATTCTGTCAAGTTGCCGTAGACTCGAACCTCGTCCAACTGAACCGCCGAGGTCAAGACGTGTCAGCTCGGCGCTGCCTGTGGCTGCAATATCGACATCGCTGTTATCCACTTCTATAGGTGACATCATCAGCAGCCGGAGCCCAGTAGAGCTCATACCTTCCTCGGGTCCATAGCTAGCTATATAGCTTAAGAGTAGCATTTTGAGCTTCACCGGTAGCGTCGACAGGTATGCATGGTCATACTCGGCATGCCAGTCAAATTCACGCGCTAGAGCCTTCAACACAATGCATTGCAGGCTCATTGCATGCCCCAGGTTCAAATCGGGGAAGTAGTCCAACGTCTGCGGTCGTCTGACCATCTCACCAGGTTGCGTTGCACCACCAGCACCATACTTGAGTGTCAACTTCGCCTCGACATCACCTTCAACCCAACTCTTGGGTGGCGGTGGTCCAGCAACTCTTCGTCGGGACGTTAGTAGGTTCGGCCTCAACCTCTGCGCGACTTCTTCCGCGCTTGATACAACTGGTGCTTGTGTTCGACGGAGGTGCTCAATTCGGGCAGTAACAGACTCTGGAAGGACTTCTTGCGAAGTATTGGAGGAGGAAGTATGTGGAGTGTTAGAGCGTGAAGATAACGACGAGTGGACGTTGTGGTCTATAGGCTTAAAGTGGATTTTGTGCTTTTCCTTGCGAGAGGGCATGTGTGCCGCCTTGTGAGTACACTTAATCAGAAGAAGGGAACGACTGCACGATGAGACGAACAGGTCACCTATTAGTCGCACAAAGAAGAAAGATCTGAAATATGAGTACCAAGCTGATGACTTATAGTTTGGAGTCATACAATTTGCCACTGCACTTCCGCCACCCCTTTTTGGGCAAAAACACCATGGAATACAAATTCTCGCAACTATTATACAAACAGAAGACTTAGAAATCCCTCTCACCCCAGTCTACCCACTTGTTGCTTTACAGTCTATCTTATTCAAAAGAAGTGTGGTGGCCACCACGAACCATTTGCCTTTTTCTTCTCCTCGTGCGGCATATCACACTTGAACATCCTATTATCGTCCGGATCAAAAGCTGAAAACGACACCTTTAACGTAGTGGGGAAAGGCCAGTCATCACTTCCGTCTGGACGCATATACACACGGAATGGTGTGCCAGGAAGGACCCTCCATTTCAGGTAGCTTTCTTCACCGTTAGGTCCATTGTGGTAAGGTGCTGCGATGGGCTTGAGGTTCTTGAGACGAGCAAAGACGCGCAGCATAGATGCCATGGCCACTGGTGTGATGCGCTTTCCAGGGCAAGTGTGCTTGCCTATGCCTTGTTGAATGTATAGCTCGTACGGTCGATTGAGCTTGATCTTCAGAGGGTCTTCGAAGACTGTAGCGTCTCTTCCTGCAGAGACAAAATTGACGAAAATAGTGTCACCTTCCTTGGTGTCGCAAGTTTGCGAACCATCCTCTCCACAGCCGGATACATTGGCAGATTCAGGTGCTACTGTACGGAATAGGCCGAATCCTGCAGGGCATAAACGACTGGCTTCAAGAGCGTATCTTTCAAGTTGCTCAAAGGCTTCGTCATCGTCGGATTGTGAGAGTTCCCGGATGTGCTCCCAGTGATGGGAATACTCTTTGGTAAAAAAAAGATCGAGCATTTGTGCAAACTGGAAAACATGTTAACCAATAGTCTCAATAAGCAAAGAGCATCAACTCACGGCTTGTGCATGTGTGCCGACCATGCCAGTCATCATAGGTATCAGCTCTGCTGTAATCTCATCGATCGTCTTGCCATCTGCAAGCAGCTTGCGAATGAGTTGTGCCCCGTAGGAGCTTGTCATATCATTAATATCCTTGAAATATGGGAATTGATGAAGCAAATCAACCAGCCTGTGATTCTTCGCAGCTATAGCACCAAGCCTGACAATAGGTGTAAATTGTTTGCCCGCCTCGGTGGCATACAGGCGCAGTGAGAAGTCTTTGGACTCGTCAATGTCGAGGAACGCCCAGGCAAAGCATATGCACATGATTGTGAAATATTGCTGTGGTGTAACCAAGCCGTGAGGATGTTGATGTGATTTGAGTGGGACGTGGAAGAAGTGGGCCGCACTTTGTGCTGAGACTATATTGCCAATCCTGGTGATAGCGGATTAGTATATGGTCAAATTGTATATAGCATTGGCTTACTCCGCAATTGCATCGACTTGATATCCATGCCGTGTTTTATGTGTCCGTTCTCGGAGTAGATCGACAGTGATCGTTTCGAACAACTTGCGCATTTGTCGCTTTTGTTCACCTGGACTGCCGTACATTGCTGATGTCCACTGCTTGTGTTGTGCAAAGTCGTAAGGCGTATCACCACCGAGCATGAAGTTCTTCTTTGTAATCAGCTTGATGTGTGGTCCCCCTAGTGTGTTCTGTCAGCATATCTGCTTTGTCTCCTCCGTCATACATAATGGACTCACAGGGTACATGGAAATTGTCGTGATCCTGCAATATCCTTTTGACGCCTTGATAACTTGTAACCTGGGCAGACCACAAAGGCTTGTAACAAGGTGGACGTTTATCGAAATCGCTTTCTTGTCCGAGGTCTTTCAGAGCTTTCATCATCTGCTCGGGGACAGTAAATGGATACAAAGCATAAACAGAGTTGCCCTTGTAGAAATTGGGAAACGCCTTCATAAGCAGCTTGTGCATGACTCCTCCTCCTGCAACGTTCGTGTCTGGCTGAATAAGCGTCCAACCCCAATTCGTCAGGTTGGCAGCAGTGTTATCCTGTTTTGCTTTAGCAATAGTCCGAATCATCACACCTCGAACCTCGATGTTTTACTCACCACCGTGTAGAACCTGTCTCCACGCACAAGGTTGACTGCATCTGCAAGAATAGCCTGGCCAATTGTCATACCAGGACAAAGTCTTTTTTAGTTTGTTAGTACACTCTCAGCGTAAGATAACTATTAGAACTATTAGAGCTAAGAACTTACCCGGATCCAGGATCTTCAGCTTCCTTGGCATCTTCAGCGACCAAGCCTGGATAGAGCTCAACATGATCCGGATCGCCATACAGGGCCCGGAGACTGTCTGCAACTCCCGGCCTCGTGCTAATAGACTCGAAGGTTTTGTGCGGTTGCAACTTGAAGTATCGACGAAATTCGTTCAATGTTGCGACCTTCCAGTTCCTTGCTTTTCGAATGCCATCCATCTCGACGCAACGCATGATTCGGGGTACATTACGTGCACCGAATGCCCCTGGTTATGTCAGATAGGTGCCTGAGAGTAAATGAATCATTAGCAATCACATACCTGCGAGGTCCTCCGTCGAGGACGTGATGAGTTCATTCAGGAACTTGTCATCGAAGTGACCTTTAGCGTCACGCTCGTGTCCATCAAGCTTCCATGTGTTAGGCTTGTCTAGTGGATACTCGTCCTTGAATGCATGACCAATGGTCATTAAGTGCTTGTCTGTCAAATCCCAAATCGAGTCTGGCAGCGATGTTTGAGGATGGCCAGAAGATTCATTGGCAGATTCTTGACGAGCAGTTTCACGAGCTTTGTCGAAGGCTGATTCAAACAACCGTTCGGTCCATTCCTGGTCCCTTTTACTCGTAGCAGAGTGCCAGCGATAGAGGAGATTGAACTCGACAGAAACCTGGTTACCAAATCCTGAAGTGTTGTTAGGAATAACATCGACAAAGACCTTGAATGCTGTACTATATACCTTCCGGAGTCTTCCTCGGGTCGTAGATGTCAGCGTTGAGACGTGGATCGAGTCTCCAGGGCGAATTTGTGCGTTGAAGATTCAGAATAGTGCGTACATAGTCCACTAGAATAATGTTGACGTAGAGCCCAGTGGTGATTCTATCAAGCATGTCAGTAGGAGGTATTCAACGAGCGCCTCTAGATTATACTTACAGTCTTGCTGTCTGAAAGAGGTCATGATCCTCGTTTGCGCCGCGGAAGCGACCTCCTTCATTGATTTCATATAGCTGTCCAGCTACATAGTTGTGAAATCGATTGAAGCATATGAGCAGAGCAGACACACCAGGAGGGAAGCCACAAATGCGGAAATTGGCAAAGGTGTCATTGTGGAGCATGCCACGCTCGAAAGTACGAACAGTCTGTTGCTCTTTGCCATCCTTACCATACAGTGGGCTCAAATCAAGATATGACGAGGTGGTATTGGTATTCGCATCTCTTGGAGATGACTGGAAGCAGTCTAGAACGACAATCATTGAGCAATCGTCTACTAGTCATCGTCTAGCATCATGTGCTTACCATGAATGATGATTGTTGCAAGGTAGAACAACATGCTCGAGACACCAGCCGGATGATCACGACGTCCGGATCCATCTCGTGGACCTTCAGCAGCCATGAGCTCTAAAAGAACCATCAGCTTTTGACCAGTGTGTCCAGCTCAAACGTGATCAGTTTTACCCTCGAATACCAATTCTGGATCTGGTAGATCCGCAGGCAGTATTGTTTTGGCCGTAACGGTCTTTGCATATGGGCCTCCAGCTCGACCGAGATGCGGACTAATCCTGCTCTGCAAGAGGAAGTGAGTGATAGCTAGTCTGTTACCATAGTTATGCTTACGTTGTTCGAGCCATCGGCTGTGCGATATCGCCATTCATGGTGAAAAACATAGTCTTCTGAACTTTCCATGAGCAGAGGCACTTTCGAATTTTCTTGCTCACTGTGTTTGTCTATAGGCCATGTAGTAGGATGTGTCAGGCCAACTACTGGAGGCGCTACATTAGTTTCCTGATGCCACATCGGTCGAGTACCAAGGTGTGTCAATGGCGGATGAGGCAGCTGGTTATAGAGCTGGCCAACAAAATCGTTTGTCACTTTGATCTGAAATTTAGAGTCACTCGGTAATGAAGAGAGCAGCTTGACGGTGGTTTCCAGCTGAATACCTCATGTCAATATCTATAGCAAAGGCTTGGTAAAAGGGAATGTACGTACTACTCGCTCATGTCTGTCGTCGATCAGCTCGTCGTTGAACATCTTGAGTCGTACTTGCTTCCAGATCCATCTCAGATCGTCTTGTAGGTGGCCAGGCAAGCATGCAAGGTCACCAAGAATGCCTGCGTTGAGCGCATTCGGGTCATCAACGGGTAGATCTGCGTAGAGGTCATCACTGAGCACTGTATTGACAAGGCTGTGAAGTGAATCAATTGACTTCAAGAGCTTTTCGAGTGTGTTCAAACTGGTCCGATTGATACCAGTAGGGTGAACTGTCTTCAGCTTGGAGAGTCTGCGCAATGGCACAGTCGAGGGTACTAGATGTTGACTATCGCCATTGGTCACACCATTGACATGCGCATTGTCATTGACATGATCGTTATTGCTCGAGCTCGGAGACGCATGGTGACCGTTCGAGCCGTTGACTTGCTTGGACGGAGGACTTGTAGGATGAGCCATAATAGTATGCACTGGTGCTGTGGAAGCAGGGATGGTGGTCTGTCTCGTAGATTTTGCTGAAGTGATATCACTACGACTCCGGCGAATCCATTTGAGAAATCGAGGTCCATCTAACGAGGCTGGCTGCGACGGAGTATAAGGAGGACCTCCACTGCTTGGAACCTTTAATGGGGCCATACTGCTGGCGACGGCAGAGGCGTATGGTCGATCAAAATAGAAGGGTGGTAGACAGTAAGCGCGGGAAGATCACAGAGGTCAGAGAAGCAGAAAACGCAACGACGGGACACCGCGAGTGGCTTAGCACCTCGCGCGACTAGCTTATCCTCGAGCTCGAGCTGGAAGGGGGCGGTGGTCGCCATTGGAAAGCTTGTTGTCCCTCGACCGTTTTCCTAATGAGTACATTGGTGGAAGTACATCTGACCTCCTCCAATTGTGTATGATATCACTCATCGTCTCGTGCAGCACCTCTGGGTTCTCATGCCGTCTACACTAGGAACGGTTAGTCTAGGCAGTCATATAGAATGTTGTTCTGGCATTTTGTCATCTTCTCTGGCAAACTTTTCGGACAGAAGGAGGTTCGCCTTACGATTGCGAATGCTTGGCGAAACGTGGCTGTCTTGGCTCGGCTTCTCTTGTCTTTCCAACCTCACCCTCATTATTATTGGTACACCATCGCTATCTTATTGACATCAAGCGCGATGATATTATCTGAGCGTTTTATGCGAAACTGTTGAAATCGGGTCAGAGCTACAGGCAGCTACAACGATGCTGGATGAATGAGTCGCAGCAGCTGGCGAAAGAGTAGTGCCCAGCTTTCAGCCCCAATCTCTCACGCGCTAATGGCCAATATATTTTCTCGCTGACGGATTGGTATGGCTTGGGTATACTCGAGACTATCTTTGTAAGCCAGTTCTGCCACACACGTACTAGATACACTATCTTATCCTCTACCCGAGCCTCGCTTGCTTGCATTAGCTCGTTAGGGCTGCGTTTCGTCATGTGTCTTTGCTCAAGCACATTATTTACTGTCAGAGGATACTGCCCTCTCCTCTACAGCGGTTGTCTTCTTTCTACCTAGCTGAATTTCTCTAGGAGTATTGGTATGACATTTTCGAAGATTGGGTACACAAGAATCGTTCCAAGTTCAAGGAATGGACCAATTGGTCCAATGCCTTACAAGAAGACAAAGCACGATACACTAGTAAAGTGTTTAAAGTGGAAGCAGATTCGCACTACTCAACATATGCACAATAACTTCTCGATATATGCTTGTGAATGTGCAATTGAGTATTATGACGCTGAGTGTTTTTAGGACGGACTCACTCGACACGACGTTCCAATCAAGGCAGTCGCATGCTGGGACACAGTAGGTACGCGTGGTATTCCACGTCTGGTTTTCCACAAGGCAACGCGACCTATCGGCGCTCTCCTCAACGCCACTCTCCGCCACTTCGATAAGGCTATTCATCTCGAATTTGTAGACAACTACATCGTGCCAAATGGACACGCTTCTCTACATGCGCTTGCGCTGGACGAAATCCGGCAGCCATTTACACCAACTTTGTGGGAGATCCCGCCATCGCGGGACGTCAGTACTAGTATTCTTCGCCAGACGTGGTTTCCAGGATCTCATGGCAACGTTGGCGGCAGTGTAGACGATGAGAGTCTGCCAGAACTTGCTCTGATGTGGATGGTGGGCCAATTGCAAGAACTAGGCCTCGAATTTGACGATGACTATCTACATTGGTGTCGACAGGAAGCACGAAAGCGCAAGCACGACGTTTACCGTCGTGCACGTCTCCTAAGAGACAAGAAGATAGCGGCTTCTCCGACAAAGCAGACATCCCTGCCACGACATCCCACAGGTTGGGCTTTGGGCTCAATATACGACGTCGTCGATGGCTCTGGCGCGATCAACAAGTATGGTGGACTGGGACCACGCACGCCTGGTCGGTTTTATCGTGTTGGAAGCAATCCGAAGCGACCACTGCTCCAGACAAATGAGTATATTCACCCTTCTGTTCGCACACGTCGCGCAGTCAATCACCTGCATCCCCATCATGTTGCTACTGCTGAAGTTGACGGGACATACCGGCCTCGAACGCACCTGCCGCCTTTACCAAGTCCGCATTCTAGTCCTCGACTGGGCTTGATATGAAAACAAAATTGCTTTCTGCTACCATAAAGGCTGGGCAAGCCACGTCTACATCTTCTGGGCAAACACATCTGCTACTGTCTCCAGCACACATGATATATCTTTCTTCCCACCAATAACTTGAGCTCAAGGACCTTCTGCACAAATTCCCTCGGATGATGCTGAGCATCTCGACGAGGCATACCATCAACAATATCCGTATCTGAAAACCGCACGCACCTACACACCCTGGAACATCCACCTACACCCACACCACAAACATACTTCCAAAACAACGCCGCCGAAAAAGACCGCACAAGCCATGTACTATGATCCTCCAGCCCTCGACGCATACAGATTGTATCACTCTGCAGATCCGCCTGATCGGCTTCGCAACTGGGACAACAATGGCGAAGAGATATTGGCTATGGAGTGGGACCCTAGAGTGGAAGGATGGCGCTGGGTGATGGTTGATGATGCCACTGATGACGTTAGTGGTGGAAAGAAGCAAGGCGAGAAACATATCGAGGAGTGGACATTGACGGATGTGGAGAAGATGCTGCTGGAGGAGCTTGGCGTTGTGGATGATCCTTGAATATTATGCAATGTTGACGCTTTGTTTTGGCGGTTTCGCAGCTTGGGTAGAGTGGAATGCTTGGATAAGATGACTTTTTGGTCGAGCTGAAGCACTTTGATCTACTAGGTTTGCTTGTTACGTGCTAGAATCCTAATTGAAACACACTTTTACCTCTTGCTACCAGCTTCTTCTCCTCTAGAGCGAAACATTTACATCGTCTCCGAAAAAAATCACATTCACAGTCGCTCATCGGACATGTTCATGGAGACTTATATTAGGGTGCGTGCAAACTTGGGTTGACAAACACATATGTTCACCAAGTTCAACTAACCTGCCAACTCTATGACTCGGAGATACTTCCGTCAGCAGTTTTTGGAAGATCAATCTGAAACACATCTGAAAAACATTATACCACCAACAAAGTAATCCGCTGTCAACATCCCACCACTCGCTACTTCTCACCCATACAGAACCAACGTTTCCTCGCGCCACACCAGCACCAAACCTTCCTCCTGAACCCGCCCATCGAGGCACACCACCACCAACACCAACGTCAACCAATTCCACGCACAACAATGTCCCTCGTAAACCTAGCAAACGTCTGCTCGCACCTGCAAAACGCCTCCAAAGCCCGTCTCGGCCTAACCTCCATTCCCTCCACAAATCAAAACCTCGCACTAGCGCTCTCCTTGCAAAAAGCCGGCTTCCTCTCCACTGTCACCCGGGGCGGTCCCCAACCGCCACTCCTCCTCACACCTACCTCACTACCACACGCCACCGACGACGCCGCAGCCGCAGAAGCAACAGTGACACAAGAAAACGTAGCGAGTCGACGACTATGGCTGGGGATGAAGTACTGGAATAACGAGCCTGTGCTGAGCGAGATGAAGAGTGAAAGCAAGCCAAAGAAGAGGGTGATGGTTGGATTCAGGGAGTTGGAAAGGATTGTGAGGGGAAGGAAGGCGAAGTGGGTGAAGGGGTTGACGAGGCCGGGGGAGTGTTTGTTTTTGAGTACGGATAGGGGAGTGATGGAGGCGAGGGATTGTGTGGAGAGGAGGATTGGGGGCTTGGTTCTGTGCAGGGCATTTTAGGGGAGATCGTTATTGCATAAGTGGTTGAGCGGTGGTGTGGAGGACAATGAACCTTTTCTCCCGCATTGCGAAGGCGTTTTTGGGGTCAGGGAGGAGGAAGAGCAGATGGTCATTTAGATTCAGCAGCACGATATGCCATCTGCATTTTTGCGTGTTAAATGTTTAAAGTATACAGTGCTCTGCTTGCGTAAGCTACAACTATATCCATCATTATGATAGCAATAATAGGATGGTTCAGCCGAAGAAGACATCATCTTCATCCAAAGGCCCCGTGCCAGATCAGTCACTCAGGTACACAGCGTCGTCATCAAGCTCGGGAGCGGCAATCTCAGTCAAATCTTCTTCATCACCGCCATTGACTAGTTCTCCAACCTTCTTGCTTTCAAGCAATATTTCCTTTGCTCGTATCTCACCTTCTTCTGGCTCCGTATCACCGCTCCTCCTCTTCTTCATTCGCTGATCACCGCCCAGTCCCATGTCCTCTCTAATTAGCCTCCAAGCAATCTCCGGCACAATCACAACCTGCAGGAAATATGCTATTCCCACACGCTTGAACAATTCCTCATTCGCGCTGACTTCTCGAAGCTGTTGCGAGATTAAAGGAGAGGACATGACGTGATCCAAGATTGCTCGACTACCGCGAGGTCCATAATAGCCCGTTGAACTGAAGGTACTGGACTCATCATCTTGGGCTTGCGATGAAGCGATACTGATTGGCGTTGGGTCGGTGCTCGAGTTCGGAATTAAGGCAGCGTTGTCGACAACTTTGGCAATGGGAACCCTAGCTTGTGCTTCAGGATTTCGCATAGCATGTCGATAGTTGACTTTGTCGTCCGCAACAGCACTCTGCAGTGCTGTTCTGTATGTCGAATGTATCCGGCGTGTCAGTATGTCGGCAACAATAGAATCTAGTCCCTCAAGTCTTCCTGGCAATTTCTTCCAGTCTATTATCGGATATTCTGATCTATTCCAGTTATCCTTAGCTGTTGTCGCATTGTGAAGATTACAGAAGCGTAACTTGTCGCGCACGCGCATCCGATTACGACCCAAGTCGGCCAGAAATTCGTCATAAAGAGTCCTGCTAACAACTGTTCGACAGAGCGGACACTCTATTGTTTTGGAAGTCATTGAAGATGAAGGAGAAGATGGAGATGTCAGTAGGTCGTTTTCGCCGAGTGGTGGAGACCGTGGTGGCGTGCTGAGGTCTGATGTGAAAATGGTGAGAGGTGAAGATGGGCAACTAGTTTCGTTGAGTTTTGCTGAGCGAGGCGGTGTTCGTGGTGGCAGCCGAAATACTGCAGTATTTCGATCTGTGTCACGTAATGTGGTTGTTTCTAGGTTGGGCGTGATAAAGGAAGGCCCAGAAGGTGGTACAGATGATCCACCGAGACCCTCCCGCATGATAAAGATAGGTTTAGCAGGTTTCTGATCTTTCTTGTTGTTCCTAGTCGAAGCTGTAGTTGTGCTGGGATCTGCATGTATATTTGAGGTCGCCCCTTGAGATCCTCCGTATTTCTTTTGCTGCGAAGCACGCGACTGGCTGCTGAATACAGCGTTTTCTAGTGCGTCTTCATTTGAGGATGGTATATTCTTGGCAGGTACTGGCATTGACTGAGGATTTACGAGCTCGCTGTCATCGATGTCACTGAAATCGCTCCATTCAACCTTATCGCCCTTTCGATCCCTCTTATCCCCTGTCGAAGCCGCTGTGCTTCCTCTTGAAACTCGTGTGCCTACGGGCTTCCGCAGCAATGGATTTGCTGCTCGCCGAGGCGCTGCTTTTGGCTTACTAGCTATGGTTGTGCGCTTGGGCTTGACTTCTTGCTGGACATTGCGATTTGGAAACCCAGGTGGTATGTCCGCACTACGACCGTGATCACTGTCATCACTAGACTCAGGTTCTCGTTCATAATCTTCGGGATCAGATATGACCTCTGCTTGTGGCTGTGGTGCTGGCTCGCTTCGGTGTGGTCCATTCTTCAGCAAGGAGCTTCTGACATGTCTCGCTAGCGGAGGCATACTGTGTGGTCAGACTCCTACAACTGCGCACCCTTTCGCCAGCGAACGAAGGCGGGAGGCTGTTGTTGCGACAATGTTGGCCTCGACGGCCAGATGAGGTTTGGACGCGAGCACGCGTTGCCAAGCCCTTAACACACTTAAAGTTGGTCACGTGCGCTAGCCATCAATCTTTTGATTACTGTACGCACTTGTCTTTGTCTTTGATGTCTTAGCATCACCATTCAAAGACGTCTTCCCTATCACGCTTGCGTGCCTACTTGCGACTCACTAGACGGACAGATCGCACAACTCAGCTCGTTCGACAATCACCACATTCTTGGCGTTGGAGCCTAGGCGCACTCCTACTCAAGATGTACAAAAGATGTATGGGATGTAGCAAAGAGGCTACGACGTTACAATGCCCAACATGTCAGAAGATGGGCAAAGAGTCATTCTTCTGCTCTCAAGACTGTTTCAAAGCGAATTGGGTAGAGCTCAGTCCGTGATATAGCTGAGGCACCAGGAAATGACTAACCCCATTTTCGCAGAGCGTGCACAAGACATCACATAAGACACAAAGTAGTATACTCCACAAATTCATAACCCCAAAGGTCATTTCTGAACCCGATCCAGCTACTGGTCAATTCAACCCGTTCCCTACATATTCATATACTGGTGGCATGCGACCAGTCTACCCATTATCACCCAAGCGCCAAGTACCAGATAGCATACCGAAGCCAGATTACTTCAAGGACGGAATCTCGAGATCGGAGCAAACGTTCACTGGCCGAACAAAAATAAAGCAACATGACCAGAAAGAGATTGAGGCTATGCGAAAGGTGTGCCGGTTGTCCCGCGAAGTGCTTGATATTGCAGCAGCGGCTTTAAAACCAGGAGTCACAACAGACTACATTGATGAGGTCGTACACAACGCATGTGTGGAGCGCAAGGTGAGAAGATCATTAATTGTTGCGAATCTCGCTGAAGCTGACTGAGTCCAGGCATATCCTTCTCCTCTCAACTACTACCACTTCCCGAAATCTGTCTGTACCTCTATCAATGAAATCATCTGCCACGGCATTCCAGATATGAGACCTCTACAAGATGGCGATATTGTCAACATTGATGTTTCACTATATCATGAAGGCTTTCACGGAGATCTGAATGAGACATATTATGTTGGTGACAAGGCAAAGGCAGATCCAGAGGCTGTACGAGTTGTCGAAGCATCGAGAGACTGTTTGGACGCAGCAATCGCAATAGTAAAACCTGGAACAGCTTTCCGCGACTTCGGCAATGCGATTGAGAAGGTTGCAAAAGAGCGAAATTGCAGTGTAGTGAAGTCCTACGTTGGCCACGGCGTCAACCAGCTCTTCCACACTGTGCCAAACATCCCTCACTATGCCAAGAACAAGGCCGTAGGAGCTTGCAAGCCTGGTATGATCTTCACGATTGAGCCCATGATCAACTTGGGTACGCACAAGGATCAGACATGGCCAGATAATTGGACAAGTTCGACGCAAGATGGCAAGAAGTCGGCACAATTCGGTATGTGAAGATCTTAATGTCACAACAGCTGCCAGCTAATCCATATTGCAGAGCACACCCTATTGGTCACAGAGGATGGAGTTGAGATACTGACTGCAAGATTTCCAAACTCACCTGGTGGCAAGGTGCCAACGCCTGGGGCGGCAGTACCAACTAACGGAGCCACAATTGGCACAACGCCAGCGGTGAAGGTGGAAGCATGATCATGTAGTTCTAATGTGCTATTGAACATAGTTGCTAAAATACACCTGAACAAGCCCCTTTTCTAAACGTTTTACCAATTTATCCACATGCTGTCCTTCTGAACCCACATCTATCAAGCTCTCCCACGCGACAACATCTTGACCTTCGATCGTCCATACTTATTCAGTCAATCTGTATCGCCCCTCACGTCGATAGCATATAACTAAAGCGCCGGACGGTGATATCTGACATCCGCGTGTTGCGACTTACTGGACCATTTCGCGCTCCAACATCCTTCGAAATCACTAAAAACATATCTAAGCTCGACACAAAGTGGCTCATCTCAACATGACGGGAGAAGCGTGGCTCTTCCTCTTTGCGGTATTGCTCAATGCCGTCAACCTCTTCCTCCAAGTTTTCTTCACGATAATGTACAGTGATCTGGAATGGTAAGATAATTGAACTTCTCTCAGTCCAGTCTTTTCGCGACTGGTCTTCTGCCTGAGATGCGCTCAACCGGTCCACGCCAGGAACAACGCTGACACCCATGTCCTCATAGTGACTACATCAACCCAATCGACCTTTGCAACCGCCTCAACACCTACATCATCCCCGAAGCCGCCGTCCAAGCTTTCCTTACATTCATGTTCTTGATCAATGGTTATTGGATCGCCTTTATCTTGAACCTGCCTTTGACAGCTTGGAACGCACAAAAGTAACACTCTTCTCTTGGAGAATATGTTTGGCCGAGTGCTAAGACACGATTACAGGATTTACACGAACTCGCATCTCTTGGACGCAACAGAGATCTTCCGGAAATTGAATGTACACAAGAAGGTATGCAGATGGCCATGCTGTGGTTGGTGAGAGGTATACAGGACTAATGTGTTATTACAAAAGGAATCCTTCATTAAGCTAGGTTTCCACCTTGTTCTGTTCTTCTTCTACTTGTACAGGTTAGTTATAATTTAGGACCACGCATGTAAACGAATGCTGACATATAACAACAGCATGATTGTTGCTCTCATCCACGAGGACTAAGCTTGCGCAAGCGAATTTCAAGACACAACATAGGTCGACACGGGCGCGGTCTGCCCGCAGCCATGAATCGATGAGACAGGACTACGAAGCACAAGGATAGGAGGCTGTTGGTGTGGATTGGGAGACAGGATAAAGGACGCTTTTCAGGTACGAAGGGGTAAAGATGCTGCTGTAGGTCGACCGTGGCGGATTAGCGAAATGGAGATTGCGAACAACGACCGGCAATGAGATGTTACGGCATCATGTACAAAATTTTGCGCTGCTAGATATACCCCAATTGAATCATTCGCGAAAATAATAACAGCTTACTGACTTGATGCATGCTCGCTCACTCCACAATAAAACCCCCCCCTCCCCATCCAATCTGAAGATCGAGGGTCCAGAATCTTTTGCAAGTCATCATCAAGTTTATCAGTAACCACTATTAACTCAACTATAATATCCTTCCAATGTCGCTCATCCGCCGCGAAGACCTACCCACTCCCGCAATCCCCTCCGCAGCTCCCGCCTCGAATCGCGTCCCTACAGGCAGTGCAACCGAAATCGTCATATCAGAAGCTTCCTTTCGCACAGCCCACCGCGCACATCAACAACAACAACTTCTCCAATCACAACAGCAGACCTCGTCAGATAGCAGTGCCGCGCGGAAACGTAAGCGCGAAGATCGCGGCGACGCCTCTGTGGTATATGGCGCAGGCTCTTACAAAGGTCCTTGGGCGCGCTATGAAGAACACCGTCCCGATGTGAGTGGTTCAGAAGAGTCAGGCAGTGAAGTGGAAGTCGAGTATGAAGAGGACGAGATCGAAGCACAGCCTAAGGGACCACTAAGCAAAGCAGGGACGGCGTATGAAGAGACAACTGATGGCAAGGAAAGCACAGAGTTTCATGGCAGCGAGATGTATGATTATCAAGGAAGGACGTATATGCATGTACCGCAGGATCTGGACATTGACCTTCGCCGACCGTACCCATTGGAGGAAAGAAAGAATTTCTGTCCGAAGAAACTGGTGCATACGTGGAAAGGACATACCAAGCCGATCACGCAGAGCAAGTTCTTTCCCGACAGCGGACATTTGCTGCTTTCTGCGAGCGCGGATAGCAAGATCAAGATTTGGGATGTCTATCATCATCGTGAGCTGTTGCGGACGTATTCTGGACATACGAAAGCAGTTACGGATATCGATTATGCACCATCAGGAGCGACGTTCTTGTCGGGAAGTTATGATCGCAGCATGAAGCACTGGGATACAGAGACTGGACAGTGCTTGGCAAGATTCAGTACGGGAGCTACGCCGCATGTAATAAGATTCAATCCGAGCATGCCAAATGAATTTTTGGCGGGCATGAGCGATAAGAAGATTGTGCAGTTTGATGTGAGGACGGATGGAAGCAAGCCGGTGCAGGAATATGATCATCACTTGGGGCCGGTCAATACGATTACGTTTTGTGATGAGGACAGACGGTTCATTACAACGAGTGATGACAAGTCTTTGCGTGCTTGGGGTGAGTTTTGTCTCGAAGCTGATTGTGATGGTGTGGTTTTGCTGACTTCGATGCAGAATACTCGATTCCCGTGCCAATCAAATTCATTGCTGAACCCTACATGTTCTCGATGGTGCGAGCTGCGCCACATCCGAGCGGTAAGTACGTCGCTTTCCAATCTGCGGACAATCAAATCGTTGTCTACTCCAGCGATAGCAAGTTCAGACAGAATCGCAAGGTAAGTTTGCAACATCCTTGTTTTCCATGACACACAAGGGACAGCTCTAACATTTCCATAGAAAGGATTTCGCGGCCACAATACTTCAGGCTACGCTATCGACGTGGCAATCTCACCAGACGGCAGTATGGTCGCTTCTGGAGACAGTGCTGGTTACGTGTGCTTCTGGGACTGGAAGACATGCAAGATGTATCACAAGATCTCAACTGGTGAAGGAGCTACGACGACTGTGGCGTGGCATCCGAGGGAGTCGAGTAAGGTGGTTACGGGTGGGCTGGATGGAAGTCTGAAGTATTGGGACTAGAAGATGGAGCACAGCCAGGCCCGGATCGAGGAGCCTTCATTAGGGTACCGTATGGAGAAGGCGAACCATTATCAAGGCGTCTGTGGATTGCCGAGTTAATAGCAACTCATTGTTTGCCATGACTTATCAACTCATCTGCGATGTAGCCAGTGAGTGTACACTAACCTAAACTCGAACAAGCAGCACCTACGCAGTGAAGTCAGTGCGATAGCTCATAATGAAACGAGAAGACGAGTCATTATCGGTGGCCGCAATATGGACAAGAGATTTGACCAAGTTGGACGAGGATGAAGAAGCGAAGATGAAGTCTTGTTTCACTCAGGAAGGCAGCGCACAAAGCGAATCGCCTACCCCGTCTCAATTTGAGTGTCTATCCAGTCATCTTCACAACCTTGGATATAGCTGGATTCGTACTTTGATGGCTACCTATCCTAGGCCCACCTTGTTGAGAGTGTAGTACGGTACAGGAGGTCTAGCTAATATCAAAGCACTCCAGCACTCCTCACACTAGGGTGTAGGAGAGCAGTATCGAAATCGGATATCGACAGACATCTGAAATGGGTTCGCGAGGCAAGAGCTTGTTTCAGATCTGACATGAAGTTTGCTACTTTCCAGGTTGTTTCAGGCAAGCACGCAGACCCTGGATCTTTGATCTCTTTCTTCAGTCTACCTTCTACCTTCTGCGATTCTGTCACTTCTGCATTCTCTCCAACACTTCAGTTCCCTTCAGTGATTTCATTGTTCGTTGCCGCCCACAACTTCAGCAAAATCAACAAACTCTTCTTCGCTCGAAACTGCTTCGTAACCTATCCTGCAAAGTCGTCATCATGCCTCGCTTTGGCAAAGCGACGACCATGGCAGACAAGACGTATTGTACCAACCATCACACAGGACTTCAAGGGTGAGTCTTCTAATCAATCCTCCTCAACCAGTCGCAGCTAATCGTCTCCAGATTGCTCGAAGACGGCCTTTTTGCGGACCTCACTATCATCTGTGGCGAAGAACGCATACCTGTTCACAAGGCAATACTGTGCGCCCAATCAAGTTTCTTCAAATCGGCGTGCACTCTTGACATGCAGGTCCGTACTCTTGCCTGGAATCTTGCGGACGAGAGTTATACCTAATGTGTTTCTGCAGGAAAAGAAGGAGGGCATTATCAGACTGAACGACGATGTCAATGTCATCAGATGTTTCATTGACTTTTGCTACGGAGGATCGTACGACAAGGAGAAAAGATCCGAGGGCGTCTCAGAAGTTCTTCACCACGCCATGGTATACACGACCGCCATCTTCTGTGATAATCATGATTTGCAGGCACTGGCCACGGAAAGATTCACGAGCGCAGGTGAGGCGAAAGAAATGGTCTGGACCACTACGGACAAGAACAGTCTCGAGATCATCAGACGTGTCTTCTGCAATACCTCGAGCAGGTGCGATCCTTTGCGTATGGCACTAATCACACTACTCCAAAAGCGCACTCTCGACCTTGGGGATGAAGAGGCGTTGCACAAACTCACTGCGGATGTGCCTGACTTGGGAGCAGCTTACATGATCTCCGATGCAGCTGAAGTTCGAGTGCGGGATAAGAGTTTATTGGCACAAGTGAAAGACGAAATTAGGAGTACACAGCGCTACAAGTGTAACCACTGCGCATATATGTGCAGACTTCCTCCGAGGTTGGGCGGCCCCCGACACTGTCCTTACTGTAACAAGAAGGGGCTTCACACAGAACATGGGTTGGACGACCTCGCGGCGTTCCTAGATGTCTAGACGGAGCACCAACGAATGCTGCTGCAAGAAATGACAGGCCAGACTTATGAGGCCTCCCTCCTCAGGCTTCTCGAGTTTCTTGCCTCACAAGACAAGTCAGCTAGATTACGAATCAAGACAATTTTCAATGGCCTACCCGTTTCGTAATTGAGTATCCATCCAATCATCTTCACAACCCAGGATATAGCTGAATTTGTACCCTAATGGGGACCTATCCTAGGCCTACCTTATTGAGGAGCGTAACAGGGTGGACGGAGTCTAGCTAATATAAAAGTACTCTAGCACTCCTTATTAGGGTTTAGGAGAGTAGTATCGAAATCGGACATCGACATCTGAACTGGGGTAGGGGATAGGCAAGACAGGAGCATTTCGTCCTCTTCACATCGCTCACGTCTTGGTAGGGAAAGAACAAGGTAAGGGAAGCGTTACAGGATACACGCATTGAATTCACTTCATAGCCTAGCCTAACCCGGCTTATGTATGATTACATGATTTTTGTTTTCTCGAGAGACACGTCTTCTTTGCTTGTGCATCCTTGCTGTGTACTTGCTTCTTTTGAGCTCGTAATTGCTTCTTTGCTTTCATGATTGCTTGTTTGCCTTCATACTTGATTCACCACCTTCATGCTCGCTTCTCTGTACCTCGCTTTGCTTCGACTAGATTCAGTTCGTGCTCTGTGACTACTCTTGTTTGCTGCGCTTGCAATCCCTTAGCGGAGTGGTAATATTGCATCACTTTAGCTTTGCTTGATTCCGTACTGTCTCGCTTGTTGCTTTACTTGAATCTGGTGCCGAGGTCAACATCAAGCTTGTTCAACTTGAATCTACAAATCTCGCGCCAACTAGCCTGTTGCTGTACGGTATCCAGTCTTCACTGGGCGATGTTAAGGAGGCAATAATCATCAAGTCTCTTCTCGCTTGTTTCGTATTCCCCGAGTTTCTTTCCCCTTTTTCCTCAATCCGCAACTCCACCCACCACCCACTCCCGTCACAGTACTGCGGTGTCTTCCTTCCCCTCACTTCACTCTTATGATGGTATCTATATCTTCTCTTCCTCTTCCTCACTCACCCAGTCGGACTCGTCAGCCCCCCCGCCATCTCCACAAACAAACACTTGCCCTCCAAAAACGGAAACCTCCTCAACACCGCGGCATTAACGCTCCAATTCCCAAGCTGTCTCACATGCTCCAGAAACTCCCTACTAATCCCCTTTGCCCCTCCCACACCACTTCCACCATGCCCCCCACCATCAGCACTACCTCCACTATGCGTTTGATCCCACTCGAAAATTCGATCGTTCCCATACGGCCATTCAACGTGGAAATTCGCGACGATCCACGTCAATACTTCGCGATTCGTAGGGATCGGGATGTTGGTTGTGGTTGGATTTGAGGCGTTGGAGATGCTGGCATTGATGAGGGAGGGATGCGGGTGGTGTGCTATTAGGTAGTCTCGCAGTTCGGGCCAGGGGAGGAAGTCGAAGGCGGACATGTGCGGGACGAACATTTGCGTGCCGGTTGCGCGGAGCCAGGTTGGGAGGGCAGCGTAGTTTTCGGGGGTCGGGTGGATTTGCCATCGAAGAAGCGCAGTTATCATTATCGCAGCTGCGATACGTGAAGGAAGTTCCAATGATGGATATGTCTCGACGAACCAAGGACCAAACGTGGAAGGTGTATGTCGATACACATCATAATCCCCTCTCTGGAAAAATGGCTGTATATCAATCTTAGCCTGTCCGAGCACCACCTCCGGATTCTGCCCAGACGCAACGAGATTACGACCCAGTGCGCGAAAACTGTGTATCGTTGAGCTTGCGAACTCGGGAGATGTGTAATCGTAGCTTGTCGGCTCGTTTTCGTCCCAATTGAGCATTTGGATGAGGTGGATGGGCAGGGTGAGGTTGTTGACTTGAGAGCCTTGCACGGTGGGTTGTTGGTGGTTCGCGAGGATTGAGCTTGAGAGTGGGAGATTGCCAAAGGGTGTAGTCAGGTTGCCGAAGACTTCGATGTGGCCGGCTTGCCGGGGAGGTCTGTAGCGGTATGTGGGAGAAGCGCGACTTCTGCCTGTGTTTATGCCGGGGGTGTTGCGGAGACCAGCGGCTGAGGTTGTGACGTGTGCTAAGCTTGGAAATCGTGTTAGCTCGGGTGCTACGCAATTGGAGAGAGAAAGCAAATACTTACGAATTTGCTTCGGAAATGTTGCCAATAGCTTCAGGAAAAACGCCATACGGCACGAATGCTTGAGTTGAGTTGAGAGATATGTCCGCAGATGACAAAGATGCTGATGTGTATGGTATAGCCACATCGCTCATTATACATCGCATGAATGCTTGCGTATCCATAGGGTTGATGGGATTTCCAGCAGGATCCAGCATGCTACCAGCATTACCCGATATCTGTGTCTGTGCTTGCAGCGGTCGTTGCGCTAGGTATATTGGACTCTTGTCTGATGTTCTGACTGGCATTCCGCCTTTGTCCAGAGCTGGTAACTGGCCATCTGCTGATAATTTCTCCAGCGCTGCCCGTAATCGCATCACCTCTGCTTCCAGGAACATGACCTTTCCATATGAATAGTCCTCCTCTTTATCATTCCCACTAGCCAGTGATCTATCTGCGTTTCCACTTGTGGAGGATGCGAGATGATCTGAGCCTTCTCTGACGCCAATGTTCAGTATACCGGTGTATCTTGAACTCGTTGCTTTTGAAGCGGATGATGCAGGAGGCGGCGCGCTTAATAACGATCGTGGAGGTTTTCGAGGTCCAAAGGTTGGACGCTGCGTGGTGCTGAATCAGCACAATACAACCAAGACATCTCCATCCTCTTTGCCTCAACTTCAACCTAGCCATCATACATGCCTGAACCACAACCCGTCCACGCGCATTCGCGACAAGCTCCAATTTCCACTTCGTCGACCAAGATCAAAACATACCTCTTGTTGCTCATTCGACGGCGGCAGCCTCCCCGTGTCCTCCAAATGCTCTCTGAGCTGCTGAATCTCGGATTCCAGATTCGTGTTCTTCTCCTTCAGTGCCTCAGAGCGACTCTGGTTTCCTCGTGTCTCGTAAACACAGGCTTCGGTCTTGCCCACTGTCTCGCACGCAGTACACAGCGGTCTTCGTCCATCGCACTATCCAGGCAGTTGCACCCGTCAGTGTGTGCGCGTTAGGGGGAAGCAAAAAGGACTGGCAAACTGCAGCTCAATGACTGAATTGCTTGCGCCGACGGAAATGGGCCTGGAATAATCATTGGCGCGACAAGAGCGCAAGTGGGGGAAGAGGCTTACTTTGCACCGTCTTCGCTGACAAGCTTGACAGGCTACCGCTGTGATTTTGCGCTTCTTCTGTAGTCGTGGTGGTGAGTTGCGCTCGCCTTCTGTCGCAGGTCTGATGGGTCGAAAGTGTGACGAGGATAGAGAAGAGGCAGCTGTTGGAGGTGTGCGTTCATCGCCTGTTGAGGACGGGGCAGTAGACATTTATTTTCTGATCTGACGCAAGACTGGACCAATTACATCACAGGCGCAACAAGCAGATTGCGAGACGCGTAGATGTACAAGTAAGACAGAAGTGGCGAGTTTTGCCACGTCTAGACTGAGCTAGCGTAAGCAAGGCCAGCTTGTTTTGTGTTGACCTTTTGTCTTGTGTCTGTAGACGGCTCAAAGGCAGAATGGGCTTCGGAGATTGACGCGAGCAGCAGTTGACGCTGTTATACGCCCCGAAGTTGCCCAGCAAGGACAATTCTCGGAGGAGAAGAAGGTCAGGGGAGACACGAGGAGGTTAAGATCTTGAATCTCGCGCACGGGATACAAAACACGTAATGCTGCCAACATGTTGAAGAGGACTAGAGGCCGCGGCCACGACTAGGCAGGGACGGGAGATTTCACACGGGCCTGGCTCCGCCCAATGGTAGAGACAGGGTCAGGGTAGTAGGAGAGCGAGCACGAGAGATTACGATGATCAAGGCCAGAGTGCAAAAAGTGTAGAACCCCCAACCTATTCAGAGGGTGACCGCAGCTGGATAAATTGGTATTTGCACCAAGGCTAGACTGCCGACCTCACTGGTGGCATTTGTGCCGATGCTCGTCATTTTGACTGCAGGCCCGTGATCCGTCCACTCATTCTGATGTCGACCGACGTCGCACCGCTGCAGTGCACCAGTGTCATAGCGTGCATGCAATACTCTCTACACCCATCGTAATCATACAGAATAGCATCACCCCTGCGGTGGGGCATGATGCGGTGTGCCTGCCCTTCCGCTATGTTGTGCATAGCGATCTGTATGATCGGGTAGTACAAACAAAGCGGTGTAGTTTCCCTTTCGAGCCATCAAGTCCGCAATGTGACACAAACAAGCTGTCTTGTTTCCTCTTCGAGTCCACTGAGCGTCGTACCGCCAGGTCACACGAACCTTCCCAACACCTCAGGTCACACCGGGCCTGACTGTGATTGTGAGACAATTGAGATCTTCTGCGTGTCATTGTTTTGTACATTGAACATTCAGTCTTCAAGAGTCAGAACCGAGTAATAAATATTACTTCATGCCTCGTCTGCCTCCAAATGGTGTCGCTCAAAGCAAGCCGAAGAAAGCATTCTTTGCGGCCTTGGAACTTGCTGAAGGAGATGGCCATAGCACAAAGGTATATCGACAGATGCAGGTGAGTGTCTTGACTTGTTTGTCCAAGACTCGACCAGGTCGCTGAACTTCGAGTGCAGGATGAAGCAAGAGCTGCTAGAGATCAATTAGCAACAACCCCATCCGGTCTAGCACCATCCCGATATCCTCGTGATGTCAAGATGCCCTACAGCTGGGACGACATAATGGAGACCGCAAAACACCGCGCAGTGTTGGCGGTATACCGAAATGCCAGTCCAGTGACGAAACCGTACTATCAGCATGCCCATTACCTTGATGGGAAGAATGAAGAGAACTGGGCGATCCAATGGTGCTTGTGGCATTCGTTCAGAATGTTTCGAAATGGTAGTGGAGCTAGAATGCCGAAGGTTAGGCTTGAGGTGTCCCAATTTGATGCCGTTGATGGCGGCACGCCTAGTAGTGGCAGTTTTTCTGGTACGAGTGAGGGATATGTTGGACCATCAGTGCAACCGGAAACGCCCACTTCTTGGGCGAAGTTTGACCACTCCGTTGCGAATGGAAGATATACTGGATCTAGCATGCCGGATTCGCCATCCTGGCGAAGTACAGGTAAGTCCTTTCAGTCAATATGAAGACGAGTTCATCGCTGACTTGTATATAGGGACGCCAAATGAGAGTATCTCTTCTACACCACCTCGCACTAGAGAGGTTTATTGGGATCCTGTAAGAGATGCGTAAAGCAATCAATGTAGAGGAAAGAGCGCCAGAATCATTAGCGCAAATTGAGCATGTTCCGATGTCGTTTGGGAGAGAGTGTCGTTCTCTGCTGAGCTCGATTTGAGTATGAAAGACAAAAATAAGAACGAAAATTCGCCTTGTTCTAGTTAATTTTCTTGGTCGTAATAACGACCTGTGTCGAAATTCGAAACGTAGCACAACAATAGGAGCGATTTTGTTCATAGCACGAGAGTCACACAGATCAATCAATGTGCAACCTCCATCTTCAGGGGAAGCGGTGTGTCACCAAAGTCATATGTACTGCTCGTCGTGTACACGACTGATGAGAAGCAAGGGTGTGAAGCGAGGTCTTGGCGTCATGCCACAGGAACTCAGGAACTCGTCCCGCAACCTACAACCAAAGAGATGCTTGTGCAATAAATTCAGCCGTCTATCAACTACATAGTTACCTACTGGACTGTTTCCGGCCGGTAATCGACGCTATCCCTGCTATCCCTATCGTTGTCGTCGTTATCGGGGTCTTGCTGCGACTGCGGACTGGTTGTGGGAGCCTGCGTGGCCGAGCGGTGGATGCTGTCGGCGCGGGTGGCTGGCTTGTCGTGATTGTTTCGGATGTGACTGGCGGCATGGCAATCTTTGTATCTTTGCCTGTGGCTCGCGGTGGTTCTGCTGTTCGTTTCACTACTACAGGTGCGCTCCTTGACCTGATTAATGGTGTACGTTGTACAGGCTTCTCGACGACGGGACTAGCTGACGCTGGCGTGGCTGGGTTGTCGCACGCAACCTCATCTTGATCTTTCGTGACAGGCACACTCTTTGTCCTTCGAGCCGCAGGTCTTGCCACTCTTCTTGGTCGTGGGATGGTCTTTGCGGCTGGCACACTGATCTGCACGGTCAACGCAGGCGTTTCAGCCACTTCATCAGCTTTAACTGCTGCTTCCGTAAAATCTTCCCGTGCCTCGATCTCGCAGTATTGAGCAAGCTCGTCCTTCCATCTCAGTCTAGATGGACGCTCCCCTTCAGCCTGCTCGTCAGATACTGGCTCAACCACCACAATCGCTGTCAGCTTCTTCAACATATCCGGAACAGACACCGATGTACCCTTGTTGCGACGCGTGTTGGCTCGAGTGGATACTGCCAGTGCTCGAGATTCTGCATCTTTGAGTACGCGAAGGTCTTGGCCGTCAGTCCTTGTAATAGTGATAACGTTCTTCGTTGCTTGCTTGGGAATACGTGTACTTCGCCGGCTGCAATTTGCTTCTGCAGTGCTGACTTCTTGTACCGCGACCTGTGCAGTGACATCGATGTCGTCTGAAAGCCCTACATTCTCTGTAGTCAAAAGATCTTCATTGATCGGCACAATCTCTTCTGTTGCTTGTGCCAATACACTGGAGATGCTGACCGGAGAGCGAGCAGCTCCTTCCATCGCGTTATGAGGTTGCTTAGAAGGTGATGCTAAAGCAGCCTTGATGGCGTTTGAATCTCGTCGATTGGCCAGTGATGATCGTTTGGCGATAGTAGCTGCTTTTCTGGCCTTATTGAGCTCGGAGCGGCTAACAAAATCGAGGAGAATCTGCGTGTCGTCCTCGAAAAGATGTGTAGGTGCCGGCTGATTCAAAAGCTGCTCGAAAGGAAGCCCAATAGGAGAGACTTCAGCCTCACCATTAGGAAGATCTGCTGCAGCTTCCACAGCCTCTTCTACCTTGCCGTCTTTTACTTCGACAATGTCGGCAACGTCTGCAGTAGAGACTACCTGGTCAACCTCGACATTTCCACCAGCGGAAGTGTGGACCTCGCTCTTGACAGGACTAGCGCTTGTTGCACCACTTGACCTACGAGGGGTGACGGGCATGTTGTCGTTGAGAACAGTGAAGATTCTTTTCAGGAATGAAGGTGTAAGATGGTCGAGCTCAGTACCTGGGCTCAGGGAACACTTTGTGGCTTTTGCCTTTGCTGAAGGTGTACTGAACTCTCCTCGGGCTCTTGCCGTATCATCACGCAGTGATCCCTTGCTTCTCGTCCAGACTTGTGTTGCCGAAAGTGATATGTGTTCATCGTCAATGTTCATGTCTGTGGGAAGAGTAACGTCTTCTGCAGCTAAAGCTGTGATTTCTCCAGAAGTTGAGGCTGTAGTTTCTTCCGTAGCTGACCATGTATTTTCTTCTGTCGGCGCATGGACTTCTTCTTCCAGCTGTAACATTTTCTGCTCTTGCTCGAGCTCTGCAGAAGACGTGGCAGATTGTACTAAAATTCGTTCTTGCATGCCAGAAGCAACGTCTGAATCACTCTGCTCATCCGAAATTGCCATGATAGCCTCCGAAAGTGGTACCTTCTCTTCCTCGACCTGCTTCTCCAGCTCTCCAACAGCAACTGATGTAACTGCTGCATTCTCAGCACTTTGTGGAGCCTTGTCTGCAACAACATCAGCTCCTTCTTCATCTACTTCGAGTGCAAAACTCACGTATTAGTCCACTATCCCTTCTCTCCCAGTCTTTCACCGCCACAAGCCCACCAGCCAAACATATCTTCTTCAGCGCCTTCTTCGGTGACAACTTTTCAAGGTCCGCATCTTCCCCATCCTCTGGTACCACCACCTCTTCGATGATGTTCTCCTTGTCCTGTTCACCTCCCACCTCAAACCTCTTCCAAATCGTCCTTGACTTCCCATCAATAGAGATCGTAGTTGATCTGGGCTGGCGATCCCAAGCGCGATGAGTGCGCGCGTTCAAAGTGGCTGGATTGAAGCATTTGCGCGGTGTGAGGGCTGTAGGTGAAGGTGGATGCCTAGGGGAAAAGGACATGATGTGTTAGATTCGTGGTCGCGTGGTCTGATGGTTGGAAAAGCTGGGAGCGCTCATGTAAGTACCATAAGCCTCTCAGTGCATTGTTATTGTCGTTGTCGATCTCGTTGGTGGGGTGGGCGAGGAATGTGGGTGGCATTTTGAGGGTGGTGTGCGCATGAGGTGCGCGGAAAGGCCTAAGTTAGTGTAATGAAGCTTTAAGTGATGGTAAAGTATAGATCGGAGCAATAGGCAGTGGTACAATGGAGGAGATTCGTTTCGTCTCGTCTGGTTGGCATTGCATCGGCTCAAACAAGTCCAAAACAACGCAAGGGCTTGGCATCTCTACCGCTGCAACGGGCCGATAAGCGATAAGCCTTATCGGAGAAGCCCTAGGAGCCCTAATCGACCTTGAAACCTCAGGATCATACATTTAAAATCATTCAGCAACAACACCGACATCAACGACCACCTTATCCCCTCGCCACACTGAACCCCCTCTCCCACCATGCCACCACCAAAAGCTACCCCTAAAGTCAACGTCGCCCCCCGCTTACCTCCCCTCCCCAAGCTCCGTGTGCGACGCCCGAATAAAGCAGAAGTGAATCCTTGCGCTGGTATAATGGCATCGGTATTGGGGTGCTGGGCGAGTAACGGACAGAGTGCAGAGGGTTGTGTGGCGCTGGAGCAGCAGTTGAGAGCTTGTATGGATATTCCGGTAAGTCAACAGTTCTTGAAGACTGCTGGAAACAGCCCGGACGCTTGACATGGACATGGAAGATGCCAGAGTTTCGAGAGAGAATTCGCTGACGAACTACATGTGCGCTGCAGAGACCGGAAAAAGTAAAGAAGAGCAACATCAATTACCATCTTGGACGAATGTATCCAAACTTTGGTGGACCGACGAAGACCAAGAAGTGAACGCAAACCTGGCTGGTCAATTAGTGGTATCACTATGACCTCGCTATCGTCACGAACGACAAGGCAGGTCTGGGGGTGCGAGGTGCATTGGAAGAATGAAGTCGACAGAGATGATCGAAAGACTCTTGAGTTTCTGTGGATGATACGACGATCTTATGGTGTCAGGCTCGGTCGAGGAACCGAAGGAGGTGAGCATGGAGAGAGGACATAGACGTGGGATACTGCATAGCATTCTAGGACTTATACAGAGAGGGAAGAGAACATATGGTATATGGAATGTGAGAATCTGGATGTGTAGAAGGAGCTTCGGCTCTTCTATCAAGGAGTAAATGTACAGGAGAAGCCCGGCGGCACAGAACAAGACAGCTTCGTCACACCTCTTGGAGGCGTCACTGCTCGGTAATAACCTCCCAAACGCCGTCCATGTATGTATGCTGAAAGGAACATTATGAGAAAAGACCACGACCATGGACAGTCTGTGTTTCCAGGCCTCACGGACCTCTTGACATTCCTTGTTTTGCCTGTCTCGATATTAGTATTGGGTACAAACACAATTCACGGAGTACTATGACTTACCTTCATCAGCTCAATCCTTGCTTTCAGATTCTGCGTCACCTCTGCAGCCCTTCTCCAGCTTTCTTGTCCAGCCACTGCACCACCACCAGCAGTTCCACCAGATCTTGAGCTGATCATCGATGCCGGTCTGCTTATACCAGTAGTCGTCCTTCCCGGACCACCATTCACCGCACTCGCAGCGTTCCTGCTCACACCCACGAACTCATCACTGTGCGGGTCTCCACCACCTGCCGGTGACTGTCCTCGAGGTGCACCATACATCGTATTCGGCCTCATTCGTAACGGCAAACCTTCATTTGATAGTGTTGAACCTGTCTCGTGTGCAGCTGAACGACTGGAGGCAGCACTGATTGGGCGTACTGGCGACGTATTTGTTCTTGAAGGACGAGCAAGAGCAGTAGGCCCGTCGAGACCTGCGGAAGGGCTCAGCATACGTCCGAATTTACTTGCCATGGTATCAACTTCGACATCCATATTGTTTTCCTTACCTTCTCGTGCATGTGGATCTATCGGACTGATCATCTTCCGTATCGGCTGGATAGAAGTAGATGTTGAGTCGTTATAGTCCACTGTACGGTTGTTGTTGGCATTGATAGTCGAATCTTGGAAGACGTCGTTGTTGTAATTCGAGTTGTCATTGTAGCTATTGGTATTGGTATTAGAGCGATTCATTTGATTGATCTCGCGCTTAAGTCGATCGACTTCACGTTGTAGTTGTGAAGCCGTCTGCTCAGCTGTTTCTGCGTCGCTTCTTGCGCGAACAAGCTGTGTCTCCTTCGCTTTGATGCTCAGGACATCTCGAGTGTGATCCTCAATGAGCTGTGCATTTTGATCTTGTAACTCATGTACTTGAGAGCTGAGTTTGCTTTGCTCTGCGCGAAGACGCTCGTTGGCGATCTTGAGGCGCTCTGTTTCCCCTCGCAGTTCTTCGAGCTCTTCTAGCTCTGCTGAGGTGAGAGTGAGAGGGTTTGCGGGTGCGGCAGGTGGTTGTTCAGGCATGGCTGAAGGTGGCTTGGCAAGAGTCCGTCCTGTCAGTGCTCGTGCAATCTTCGGAGGTGGTGCTGCTTCATCGTCGTATGCTGAAGCAGTCGTTGGCTGCTTTTGCGGTGATGATGAGCCTATTGGCTTCTTGCCCGCGAGCCCAGCACCTGGAGCCTTGAGACCAAGTCGACCTGCAGGAGGAGGTTTTGCCATGCCTGTGCGGGCTGTAGGCTTCGGCTGCAATGGTGCTGGTGCTTCTTCTACAGGTGCAGGCGTTGGCGCTTTGCGGACTACTGGTGCTGACTTTTTGGTTCCGAGAGTAGGCTTCTTGGTAGCAGCAGGTGCAGCGGCAGGCTTTGGTGGTGGAGCAGCCGCTTTTGGCTTATACTTTGCTCTCGTCTCTACAGTTTCACAGAACTCTTTGATCTTCGTCTTTTGAATATCCGTCAAATGTTCAAAGTGGGTGTTCATGATGCGCTCGCCCATCATTTTCAGCAACGTGCCTAGAACTTCTGCACCAGCATCTCTTTGCGGCCCTGCAGAGTCAGACAGCAGCTTGATTGATGCATCGGCGATAGTCTTGACTTCGGGAATGCTGGGGGCCTCTTTCGTCGTTTTTAATGCTCGAACAAGGACTTTTGTGGTTTCCAGTTTCACTTGAGGATTCTTGTTTCCTAGATATTCTATCAACGTCTCAAGGTAGTCGGACATGGTCGACGTGGCGCAGATTGCATCGAGGGCTGCTCCAAGTGCATCTGTGACAGTTTGTTTTCGCTCCTTGAGCCTGTCTAATATTGCCCCCATCACAACAGGACGATACTTGCCAAAGTTTCTCTTCAATCCTTTTGCTAGCAGCTCAACACAGTTTCCAGCCACAGTCACGACCATGATGTTCGCATCCTTCATGCACTTTGCTAGTGCAGACATGATTTCCATAAAGTTGCTATCTTCAATTGCTGGGGCATTGACAGCAGTCTGAAGATCGTCGAGCGCTTCCTTCCGGTCTTTCCATTTGGTTGATGCTAGCCTGTCGAAGAGGTCCTTGGGTAATTTGGCCATAACATCCACAGCAAGCAACTCCGGTTCAAGATCAACTTCCTCTTCTGCATCTTCGCCTACATCTGCGTCTTCTTCTTCCTCTGCATTACCAGCCTTTGCCACTATCGCTTGCTGTGATTTCAGTAGTCGTTCCGCTTTCGGTCCTGGCTCATCTTTGACCTTTTCAAACAACTTCTCCAGATCCTGTTGTTGGACGGGCTTTAGATCGTTCCAGAACAGAGGTTTCATGCTATCTGTCAACCATCTGTACAGCTCCACTGTCAAATTCTGTGCTTCGGCGCGGACATTCTTGTCGGCATGGCCATATGCCTTTGGTAAGGTCTTCAATATTGGTTTTGGGTCGACGACTTTTGTGCCGAAGGCGTGACATATGGCAGTAAAGGCCGATAGTGTCGCAGCAACGATCTTTGGCAACTTATGAGCCAGTAGAGGTAGCAACTCTTCGATAACAGGGTCGGCTTTGTCCATCTCGACGTAGAGGAGGAGGGCGTCCATAGCTTTCTGTTTTGCAACTGGTTTGGTAGATGTCAAGCCTTTTTCTACTAATGGCGCTACCGCAGTAGCGCGAGTCCTGTTTTCTGCATCAGACTGTGCTCCTTTGGCGCAAATGTTGTAGCTTCTCACCTGGTACATCCCTGCAATTCGGCTACTTGCAGAAAGCTACAAAGAGCATTCAGGGCTTCCTGATGAGCTGCCACATTCGAATCTGTTACAGCACCTTTCCATAGACCCGGGTCTCTCAAAAACTCTTGTACTGTAGCATCTGCATCTGATTGCGCATTGTCGAACTCTTTTGCTGCTGCTTCATATGCCTCCTTTCTGACTTTCCAGTTTTTGTGTGCGAAGCGATCTGGTAGTGGTAGCGAGCTGAGATCTTCCTCTTGATCCGCCATATTGTTATTTGAATGTGCGATCGTAGATAGTCTTGCTTGTGGTCATCCGAGGGTGAGGCACGATCAGTCGTCTGATGCTCGAAACTCCTTGCGAATGGATGTGTTGACTTTGATAGTTTCTTTTTCGCCGCCGGCGCGGTATCGATGCGAGCAAGCCAGCGGATCAGGCTTCGAGTTCTGTTGATGATCAAGCGTTATCTAGGATTGCGACAATGGGCCAGAGTTGAAGGTGTTTCAGTACTTCGTTGTTTGTAAACAATGGAAGGATCTCACATGTCAAAAAGGCGTTTCAGATCAATGCAAAGGCATTCAATAATCTATCACAAGCTGCTCTATTTTCTGTAAATCTCGATTGACGAGAGTGTCATTGTAAGACTCGTCTCAGTCTCCCAGCATTGCGCATCGCGTCTCGTCTCGTGCGAATCGACGACAGCATCTCGAATAACCAATATCGTGAAACACCACAAATACGGATGGCACGAAGAAAGACGTCATGAGCCAGCTCCTTGCGCCGCGTCAGGCAGATGAACTGTGTGGTTGTTTTCGTCTCAATCTATAACGACTGATACTAATTGATGCAGACATAAAGCCATAATCGCCTACCTGACTTCTGCCGGCCTTTCAAGCACTGCGACTGCCTTACAAGAAGAGCTCGGTCTCAGCACGGAAACATTCGATGATACGATACGCAAGAAGTACGAGGGCTTGCTAGAGAAGAAATGGACGAGTGTGGTCAGACTACAAAGGAAGATCCTCGATCTGGAAAGCAAGAATGCAGCTTTACAAGCAGAACTGGACTCGGCGACACCAACATCACTATCGAGGCACAACCAGGATCCATCGAAATGGCTGCCAAAATCGCCCGCGCGACATACTTTGCAATCGCACCGATTGCCAGTAACTTGTGTTGCGTTCCACCCTGTTTTCTCCTCGATAGCATCAGGATCAGAAGATATGACTATCAAGATATGGGATTGGGAGATGGGAGAGCTCGAGCGCACCATCAAGGCACATACCAAACCAGTGCTTGATGTAGACTTTGGAGGACCGAAGGGAGGAACGCTGCTTGCATCGTGCTCGAGCGACACACAGATCAAGTTGTGGGATCCTGCAGCAGACTACAAGAATGTGCGCACATTGCCAGGGCATGATCACTCCGTTTCTGCTGTCCGCTTTATACCTTCCGGCCTGCCAGGCGCGCCGTTGTCTGGCACTCTGTTGGCCTCAGCCTCGAGAGATCAGACAATTCGTATCTGGGACGTCACAACTGGGTATTGCATTCGTACTCTACACGGTCATAGTGATTGGGTCAGAGACGTTTCGCCGAGCTTCGATGGACGATGGCTACTCTCAGCTGGAAATGACAAGGCACCAAGAGTATGGGATCTCAATACTGGAGACTCCAAGGTTGTCTTTCTAGGACACGAGCATGTTGTCGAGTGTTGCGTTATCGCTCCTCCCGCGACATACCCATATCTTGCGGCGTTGGCAGGTTTGAAGAAGGCGCCAGCCTCTACCAGCTCAGCAGAGTTTGTTGCTACTGGTGGTCGTGATAAGCTCATCAAAATATGGGACGCTCGAGGAAGCTTGGTCAGAACGCTCATTGGCCACGACAACTGGATTCGTGCGCTTGTTTTCCATCCTGGAGGGCGCTATCTGTTGAGTGTCTCAGATGACAAGACGATACGATGCTGGGATCTGACACAAGAATGCAAGTGCGTAAAGACTCTGGATGATGTACATGGCCACTTTGTGACATCATTGAGGTGGGCGCCCAGTGTTTACAAGGAAGCAAGCATGAATGGGACGAACGGGCACGCTAAAGAGGGTGCATCTACAAAGGGGATTGAAGAGACGATGAGATGTGTCCTAGCTACTGGCAGCGTTGATCTTCACGTTCGCATCTTCGCATCTTGAGATTTCGAACGGAGAAATTAGCTATCATTGCTCACATTGCTATTACTGGCTCTCGGACGTCCTGGCTTCTCAAACTCATTCGCTGAGGATCAGCTAATAGATTGTTGCCTACTATTGAGCGCGCTTCATCGCGGTTTCCGTCTACTTCCAGGCTTTGCTAGTCTGGCATAGCCATGTAAGCGCGGCATTTTTCGAAAAAGAAGCAGACTATTACTAGCAACAAAGTCGTTGCTGTTCATTATCTCTGCTTACAATACGGAAGGCCTAATCTGTGATTGAGTTGGTCCTCGAGCCGCACAGCTGGTTGCTGGTTGGTGGCTAGTTCGACGTGTTTCAGAAACAGATCTCAATCAAAGATCGAGTCCTCGCGTTGCCCCGCCGTTTCATAGACAATCATTGTTCACGCTGCTTTGTCGCGTCGCGTAGATTGGATTGCTACTTCAGACAAACTCCTGCGCTCTATTGTGAGCCTCTCTCATCACGCCTTCCTATCTTTCTTTCCATTCTCAGAACCTTGCGCATCAATGGCCTCCGTCAACACCTCTCTCAAGCTCGGGCTTGCAAGGTCAGTCACACACTCAATAAACACATCCGCGCCACCTCTGACTTTGACTCTAGCTGCTTCAACTCTGAAGACTTCACCGACCTGATCATGAAATGTGGCCAACATCAATCCAAGGTTCATAAAGTCATCGTGTGTCCTCAATCCGACTCCCTCAATGGCCTCTGCAAAAGCGACATGAAGGTTAGTACGTTATTGAATTGATTCTTGTAAATGAATGCTTATTCTATCAGGAGAGCGTCGAAGGCGTCATCAAGCTTGACCATGACGATCCTTTCGTGCTTCAGGCCATGCTGCATTGGATGTACAAGTCCACCTACGATGATGACAATGGCAATAATCCGAGCCGTTGTTCTGCTATCGTCTTTAATGTCCAGGTCTATGCTATCGCAAACAAGTACAACGTGAGCGAGCTCAAAGACCTTGCGCTTGCATCGTTCACCGCGCAAGCCGGAGATCACTGGGACGAAGCAGAGTTCACACAGGCACTGCGTCTTACTCACGACGATGACAAGTTCCCCCAACATGACACGGCCATGGCCGAGGCCGCACGAGCACAGCTGCGTGTTCATGCTGGAGATCTCATGGAGTCCGAGAAGTTCATGTCGATGATTGACCAGGTTGGTGGCATTGTTCTCTCAAGTGCTATCAGCAATGTACAGCGACATCGATTTGGTCAAGAAATCCAAGTGTGCTTCGTGCAACAGCATCAAGAAGTACAAGTGTGGTAACTGCTCTCAAATCATTAGGATGGATTGTGTCAAGGTCAAGACACAAGGATACTGTTATCATTGCGGTTCGAATTTCAACTGGGCCAAATACGAGCAGAAATAGGTGGGTCAGAACTTGCAAGTCTTGCTCGCCGGTTCAGGATGAGGAGACTGGGTTGACCGGTCCGAACTGAGTACGGCTTCTGCCATTGTTTGACTACGTCAATCACTTCGGTCTCACACACTGTTCCAGTTCACTTCGAATGTACACAACGGAACTTTCAAACCTTTGCAGGAAACAAATCTCGTCTACTATTCAACTTCCGCCTGCCCAATTTCTTCTCAATCACTTCTTCGTCTCTCAATCCACAAATGATATGATACATCAATACATTGAAATGCCTGCCACACTAATGCCCCCTGTCACATCATTCCGATCCCTCACACCGATACATGCCCTAACTCCAGATTTCCATGCGCAAAAGTGATGAAATTGATTTACCACAACGTCGTCAAAATACCACTTCAACCCAACCAAAAAACAGCAAAAGACATTGGTCGCCCTCCCTCAATCAGTAACTCTAGCAAAGACAAGCTCAAGACCAATCAAACAACAAAGATTCTGCATGATCCACCCCTGAGGAGATTCCTGGCGTGGCTACACTCACTTACATACTAGCAACAACAATCGCAGAACCAAGACTTAAGTGCGGCACAATCATCACGCTACGGAGAAACGAAGCACAGGCATACCACGTCAGCATTTCGATCTTGAAGCATGCTCGATTGGAAGTCACGAGAGCATGAGACAATGACCTCTGATCTTAGCGCGTACACAAAGAGATTTCCGCAAAGCACTTACACAACTCGAACATCAACTTGCAACAGAACCTTTTCATCTTCCCATCCAAAGCATTCTAACGTGCTTGCTTGCAAATTATGTCGTATTTTGTGCTTGAATGATTGACTCATTGTACATCATATTGTTGTTACGTGGAATTGGGTATATCTATCTATCATATTTGCAGCCATTGACACATAAAAACATCTGAGCACGCTACGTGACATACAAACATGGACTTCGTCAAATAAAGAAGCCACTCGCAAGGACTTTTATCTATATATGCCCATTCCGTTTCACCCTGCCAAAACTCTGATATTCTCAAAGCCCAGCCCGTCTCCTTCCCTTTGGAAACATATAACTCAAGTAGGCTTATCACAGCCAATCCTCCCAAGTAGATCCTTCCTATCCGCGAGACTCGCCGCTCCTCCAGTCCCGGGCTTCCTCTTACTGACTTTACTCATCGGACTCGGTCGACGTCTCACCATGTTACCACCCGCATTCCCACCCTGCCTGTTTTCCTGCAAATACGCAGACTGCAACGGCGGTATCGTTCTCTTCTTCTCGCTCACAAACACCGGTACGTTGGTGCTCTTCTTGATGTTGACCTCGTCGTCTTCAAAATAGATATCGGCGTCATCCTCTTCATCAGCTTCGCCCTCGTCATCACTCCTCGTGTCATCTGCACCTTTACCCGCCACAACTTTTGCGGCAACTCGTACAATCATCACAAACCACACTATACAGAGCGCCTGCAGTAATCCGAGCAACATCATGAATGTGTACTTGATTTTATCGTTGAAAAAGAACTCGCCTCCAGGACGGAAATAGGGTTGGAGTACGTTGTACAGAAATTCGTGGCCGGGGCCGTTACCGCGAGCGTCGTCGGAAGGGTGAGCGAGGGAAGAGGAGAGTAGAGTGCCGGATCCTATTGAGGAGTAGCGGCCATTGGGCATTGCGGTGGGGACGTCGCGGTAGATGGAGTAGCAGACTAGGTTGTAGAGGACGTGACGGAAGAGGAACCAGGAGAGGATGAAGAGGCCAAACATTGCGTCGCAGACCCGCTGGAAGCCGCAATATTTGAGTACTTTGGCAGACTAGAATTTCGTTAGCTTGAATGTTGACGCCTCGTGCTTCTGATTGCCAGCTGGGCGACGTACAGCGAGGAAGATATCGACAATATCCATTAAGAAGAGAATCACATTGCCGACTCGTGTTTGGTAGTAGCCGTAGCTGCAAAATAAGAGTGCACAAGTGATGATGTGATGCGTAAACATCTGCCAGTGGTCTTTTCGACGCTCTTCAATGTTTACAACGACAATTTGCTGAAGCCAGAATGCGAATTGAACGAGGTAGTACCATTTCATGAGACCGTCGATTTGGATGTGTGGCCAGCCTGCCCAAAGTTCTTTCAAGTTAAGCCAGTATGGTGAGTTGTACATAATGTACTGTAAAGCACGAATCTGTTAGCCTCAACCCCTGACATCTGCGATTTTCAGGATCTAACATACCAATCCAATACTGCTCGACAATCCGTCATAAATCACAACCCACCCTTGCTCTGCGAATCGCGCCTTGCTTTTCTTCGACTTCAATCCACACTTTTCAGCCGCCGGCAGCAGAAGGTACGACATCACGCCCGCGCGCAGACCCGTGAAGATGACAATCCAGTACGCAACAAAGTAGAGATCCTCTGGCCCGCGGCCGTAAGTGGAAGTGGCTGGATCATAGTAGGAAAGTCGGAAGAAGGTTCGTGTCTGTGGTCGTACTCGAGGGAAGCAAACGTGCGTAAGATAGAGGAGGGCGATGAGGTTTAATGCGAGACCTGTGTCGTGTGGTCAGTGGTGCTACACTTCTGGACGCGCTCATTCGCGAAATGGAGCCTTTCAAGTGGTGACTGTAATCACGACGTCAGACAAGTCTCGACATACCAACTTGGTGTTCGACAATCCACGAGCAGATAGTGTCGAACAGGCTGTCCTCTTTTCGTCGTCGACGCTTTCCAAGCATTTTGCGCGCATTTCCTGGGTTGACTGATGGATGGACTTGCTTTAAGTCTTCTTCCGATGGTACTGGGAGGTTGTGATGGTGTGCTGTGCCGCCATTGCTGCCATGGTTTTCCTCCTCATTGTACGATTGTATGTATATGCCGTGCTCAGGATTGTTCATGATAGGCGAAGAGAACGAGCGGGCGGTATTGAGAAGAGGAGGGTGTTTTCGTGAAGGTAGATGTCACTTTGGGATACCACTGACCAACAGCACAATACCGGACAGAGAAGGAGAGGATGGTGGAATTCGCTGGCTGGCTAGATGCAACGAAAGCGATTCGTTTACACAACTTTCTGAAACGCGACCCCCTGAGTTCTTGGCGTTGAGAACTCATTGGGGAAATAACGCATTGACCAATGCCGTCCAGCTGATTGTCAGCAGAAGACGACCAGCTTACGACAACAATGATCCTTTTGCTTTCAAGGACAAGATTATATGAGATGTCAGCTCCTTCGTCAGTCTTGGGAACACCGTCTTCATGATGTTGTCTGCCATGTCACTACCTCTGTTCCAGGATACTACCAGATCCTGCCTCCAACTACACAAACCAACATGAGAGAAGCAAGCAAGGACGGTACCTTCTCTCTCTGCAAATTCGTGTTCTTAGCACAAATATAAATCTTGATAGCGGCGGACATCGATGTAGCGCAGAAACAACAGATAATCCAAGCAGTTTTCTTTAAAAGTTGACTAAACAAGAAAAGGGAGTATCTTCAAACTAAATCATAACCTATGTAATATATCGCGCCTTCCAATGCGTCCAATCTCCATCTCATGCCCTGAACCCACCCACTGTCGCCCTTACCCCCTTCGTACCCTTCCACGGCTGTCCATTGAAGCAATCCCTCTGAATCGTGACATCCTTTCTCGTCGTCTCAAACAGCTCAAAGTCAAACGTTCTGAACACCGTCGCCAACGTCAAGTAGGTCATAGCGTTTGTCAAATTGACACCAACACACATCCGGCTGCCCTTTGCGAATGGTACCAAGTACTTCCTGTTTCCCTTTGGCAAGTCGGTAATCTTAAAGCCAGCAGCGACACGAGCCTGGTCGCATTCGTAGCTAGTCCAGCGCTCGGGCTCGAAAATCATGGGCTCAGGCCAGTACTCAGGGTTGAGGTGGATGAAGTGGGAGGTTTGCGAGACAGGTGTGCCAGCTGGAATGTCGTAGCCGCCGTATTGCAGGACTTCCTCTGTGGCTATGCGAGGAAGGCGGACGGTAACAATGGCGCTGATGCGGAGACCTTCTTGGATGATAGCGGTGAGGTAAGGGAGTTTCTCGAGATCGTTGACTTTGATGTTGTATTGTGCGAGACCGTTTTTGCCTTCGGGCATGACTGTTTTGAGTTCGTCTTGTAGACGCCTGAGCATGTCGGGGTTGGCGAGCATGAAGTAAGAAATCACTGTGAGAAGTTGGGTGATGGCTTCACCGCCGGCAATGATGACGATTTTTGACTCATCAATCAAGCGTTGAGGCTCCTTCTCGCTGGCGGGGAGCTTGCCGTTAAGGATCTCGGAGAAGATGGTTGGGTCGCCAGAGGTGGTGGATTGCTTGAGGTCTGAACCATCAGTAACACCCTGCTTCTTGGCTTCGGCGGCAAGGAATCTGAGAGTCGCATCACGGCAGAGCTGGAAGAAACAGTTAGTAACAAGAATCGAGGACGGCGTGTATATTGAAAAACTTACTTCGCCAGCCTTGAAGTAGAGTCCGAGAGTCTTGTCAACAGCATACAGTGTTTGCCATCTGAGCTTCTGCAATGGTACTGTACACCACGGGATATACCTGATCAGCCTTGAGCTCTCAAAGGCAGTGATCATAGCTTCCTTCCACTCTCCATCGAAGCCAGGCGCCTTGAGACAGTTCCAGCATTCAGCTTCACCAAAGCAGTAATAGCTGACAACATCCAGAGCCAAACTCATGTAAGCAGCACCAAAGTCAAAGGGCTCGTTGACGTCCATCTGACGTTTCATGCCGTCAACGAGGAGACCGACCTCTTTGTGGAGGAATGGCTCAAGGGCGAGAATAGACTGTTTAGAGAAGAACGGGTTAAGGGCACCGCGACGAAGTCTGTGAACATTGTGTGACTCAGTTGCGAAGGCGGAACGGGCAGCTCCAGCAGCATTGGTGAACCAGGTGTATCTGTGATGTGTTAGAAGACCAATCATCATTAATATTCAGTATTTGAATTGACATACTTATCACGCTTTGCACCTCCACCAGCATAAAGAGTCTCGTAAAAGTCCGCATCGTTGACGTGGATCTCGTGAGGGTTGATTCTGACAATAGGACCTGCCACAAGTCAGTTACTGTCACATCATACTGCTCGAGGTGTTCTACCATATTTCTCATGCATGCGCTGAATCTCATTGAAGAACTGTCCTTGTTTTATGACATCCCAGTAGAATTCATATGCTTTAGTGGCAGCAGTAATCTTAGGTCCGGGAAACTTTGCCAAAGGGTGGAAATACAGGTTGTAAATCACCGACCATGCGATGTACAAGATCCATGCAGCTGAAAGCCCAGTCAAGATGAGTAGGGTTGTTGATGTTGGAAGGATTGCAGATAGTATGCTGCTAAGGGAAGCCATTGCGTCGGGTGTGATTGGGAATGTGATTGATGTGAAGGATAGTGCTGAGTGAGATATAATGCATGACTGAGGAGGACGGGAACACAGTACATATACTCACGCGAGCGAGGAGCTTACTCGATCAATCAGGACAAGCGTTCCTGCCTTCGGCACGTTCCTGCATTTTTGGATAGTCTAAGACAACGAGCCGATCTTGTGAATTGGAGTGCTAGCCAGTGGATGGCCTTGAACCTGCTGGTGAATAGGTAAGCCACACCCGCAGGTTTTTAGCGTGGCATAAGCGGTGTGCAAAGGCAGCTTCGCCGCGAGCACAACTCTCCTATGATGACGGATAGTTGCTGGCGATCCCACGGCGCGATTTAGTAGAATTGGTGAAGCAGCAGCAAAACGCGTCCCATCGTCGAATTTGTTGTCGTTCGGGTCCAATGAGCTCGTGCAAGCTAGTCAACTGTCAAGACACCCAGACTCTCCTCAGCAGTTTCGGCCTTGGAACCAGAGGGCGAGCCATGTTGCATGTTGATCAGAGGAACACGTCCCGGCGGGGACACTGAGTTGGCGAAAAGCTAGGAAGCGTTTTAATGTGGTTAACAAAGGACGATAGGGACACCTTCACTGATCGTGGTGCAAGGTGGGTTGCAGACCCTTAGTCACGGCAACGTTGCGCTTTCATCCACAGGACATCGGAGAATTCGATAGCGCAAAAGCAAAAGCTGTTCACGGTCGCGACAGGTTGCACGTTGGAGGTCGTTGGTGCGCGTGCGATATCTCCTTGGGAGACTCGCCCAGGATCTTCAATAACGTGAAATGACAATGGACAGCATAAGTTTTGCACGGAAGTGCTGGGCGCACGCATCACACAAGTGAAGAGGTTAAAGAGGTGAAGAAGACGTGAGGTTGAGATCTCCTAATTCGAGCATGCAGATCCCGAATCTTGCCGTATAGCCGCTAGCCACCGAGTGACCTTTACAAAGTCTTTATCCTTCAAACATCTTATCTTGGATTGCGACGAACAGCCGAAAGACTAGTCATGACAACAGCGTGGACAAATCCACAAAACTAGTAGTTGGAGACTGCGGCTCATGCAGCCTCTCAGTAGCGCCGCAGACAGCGTGGTAGCGAACCGGGGAAGAGCTCTGAAATTCCTGAACCAGGGCACCTCATTCGAGAGAACCACAATCCCTGGCCTGGGCGACGGACATCGTCATCTACGTTTACTTTCGCAACACTCCTTCCTTGGTTCTTGATTGGAGTAATACTGTCAAGACATGGATTGTCGAGCACGAGCTACGCCTTCTCTACCGTCCACGTGAGATGGTTGCGACAAACCTCTGTTTAGAAACTGGTTGCGGAACTTACCATCATAGTCTGAGAAGATGTTCGTGGATGACAATAGAGACAGCAAGAATAGCACGCATCGGTCACAATGAGATTGGGTCATCGTAGATGACAGTCTTCCATGTTCGAAGTCGTGGTTCATGATAGTATGGATACCATGCAATCGTGATGGCATTTCCTGGCAGACTCTCTCACTTCAGTGGACTCTTCCTGATAGCCCATAGGTAATTCCCCCAATCCTCTCCTCCTCTTGCTTCCCTCCATCCTACCCCAGGCACATATAGCACACCCATTGCTCGCGGACTTTCCCAGCCAGGTTTCGCCTCAAAGTACTTCCTGACCTCAGGTTCATTGATATATTTCGCCCAGTCATGCGTGCCTCTAGGGACAATCCGTAGTATATCTTCCGCGAACAGCTTCGTCGTCACCCAAGAAGTCCAGGTTCGTGCGATTGTAGACATTACAAACCAGCCACCAGGCGCAACGTGAGGCGTTAGAATGTCGAGGAAGGCGTGTGGTGAAGAGACATGTTCGAGCACTTCCCATAATGACACAATGTCATAGCCTTGGTCATTTTGTATATCCTTGCCTGCGTCTCCCGTGTTTGTTGCAACTGCACTGCTTAACCCAACCTTTGCGACTTCCACTCCCACATCAGCCTGCGTTTTCATTTTGGGCAGGTCCTCAATTCCGCAATTCAGATAACTCAATCTGCCTGTCTCCCATAGATTCGGGTCTCGTCGTGCATGCTCCTTTGCAATCGCTAAAACCTCGCTACTGGGATCAACACCAGTGACTGAGCTTACACCTGGCATCCGTGCTGCAGATTCAGCAAATATACCGCCACCACAGCCAACATCAAGATATCGAAGACCAGCCTCTTTCGAGCCGAGCGGAAGATTTGGCATCAGTCGTGGAGGGTCAGCTTGGGATGTGAGGCATAAATTGATGAAGCGGTGGCGAAGAGGATTCATGAGGTGGAGAAGACGGGATGGGCCATGCGGATCCCACCAGCTGGAGGCGAGTGCGTTGAAGTGGGAGACCTCTGTTGGGTCGACTGAGGAGGCATTGCTAGGTGTTGATGAGAGGCTGCGGGTTGATTGTTGGACGATCGAGGCTAGTGGTCGTTGATATGACTGTTGTGCAAGGAGGGTGCGTAGTGTCGTAGGGAGCTGGAGAAGATTGGCAGTTGCCTTTGTTCGTGTTGCTGCCATGTTAAGCGGCCGGAGTTTGTCTGCTGCTCACGTCATACGTAGTTGTAGTTATCTGAAAAATATGTTCGTACCGTAGCTGAAGTGAGCTGGAGAGAGGTGACCTCAGGTGAGCTAATTCCGTACCTACCCTGCAAGTTTACTTGATCGACAGCAAGGTCATCAGAACTCTACAAACAACACCGCTTAACACACCTGCTTCGCCTCGTGCCGATCCAGCACCATGAACAGCATCCGCCAGATTCAAGAGCTGAACAAGCGCGAGCTGGAGGCGGGAATGTGAGTCTTCTAAATCACCATATTCCAAATGTTCGAATCTAACTAATTCACCAGCCAGTTCCACCTCTGCATCATGGCACAACGACTACCGCGACACTGCCTTCGTCTACGTCGGCGGTCTACCCCTTGAGTTGTCCGAAGGCGATGTCATAACGATCATGTCACAGTTTGGCGAACCAACATATATTAATTTGGTACGAGACAAGGATACTGGGAAAAGCAAAGGCTTTGCGTTTATCAAATATGAAGATCAACGGAGTACCGATCTTGCAGTGGACAACTTGGGCGGCGCAAAGATTATGGACAGAATATTAAAGGTGGACCATACGAGGTACAAGGTCAAGGAGGGAGAAGTTATCAAGGACAACACCTATGGCGAGACGGAAGCTCCAGCGATCGAGAATGAGGTGGAGGATGTGGACGACAGGAGGAAACGACGAAGAAGAAGTGGGACGGAAGAAGCAGAAGAGAGGCGACCCATGCTGAAGGAAGAAAAAGAGCTGGAACAGCTTATGATTACACATGATGACGACGATCCAATGAAAGAGTATCTTATACAACAAAAGCGAGAGGAGGTGGCGGAAGCTATTGAGAAGTACCAGTCCGAGCGCAAGAGCAAGAAGCATGGTGAGAGGCGACATAAAGACCGACATCACAGGTCAATTAGGGACGGCGACAGGGACGACGGCGGTGACAGGCGGCGCCATTCAAGAAAGGCAAAGCACGAGGGAGACGATAATAGCAGTCGTGAGAGGCGTCACTATCATCGACGGCCCAAGGACGAAGACCACGATCATGATCGGAATACCAAGAGCAGCAAGGATACAATCAGTAGGCCTCGAAGGTCTCGCAGCAGAGACGAGCCTCGTCGTGAAAGTATCTTGCAAAGACCATCCAATAGTGATCGACAGCTGCCGTATCGAGATCGCACAGAGTCCGGGTAGCGTCGTTAGTGGCCAGAGATGTCAAGACTAGAAGATAATGTAATGATGAAGGCTTCGAAACACTTTGTCTCATATCAATCATTGATCTCCCAAATGCTGTCAGATTTTAGCGCGTTTCAAGTCGCGTCAGGGTCTTTAGCCCAAATAGGAAGGGACCAACATCCGGCGTTCGTCCCTTCATTCCACTTTCTCCCATTCCATCTCCAACAAACATCATTGCTTACGCTCTCCTGACCTATCGCTCTCCTACAACCCGCTACCACCCTACATATACAACACAGTCACTTTGTAGACCCTCAACGCCGTCAAGATGAACTCTGTACGTCAATCCCCGATGAAGAATTGCAACAAAGGAGATTGCTCTACAGCCTCTATCAATCTGGCGCATCACAAGAAGTCACCACTAAGATTGTGCTGACTTCTCCTCCCGCAGATCAAAGCAAGAAAGAAGAAGAATGTCAAGAAGGGAATCCAATTCTGCTTGATGGTTTGCGGTCAATCAGGAACAGGTGAGCCAGAAGCACTAAACAGTGTCAAATTATTTCTCGCTAAGAGGCTCAATTAGGCCGCACTACATTCGTCAACACCCTTTGTGGCAAGACTGTCCTTCCGGGCAAAGAAATTGAGGATCCAGCCAATGCGCATCTCGAAGATGGTGTCCAGATTAAGCCACACACAGTTGGTAAGCATGGAGAGGCGAACCTCGAAGAAAGCGCAAGATGCTGACGGTATGGTGCCAAACTGACTGTGTAACATGAATAGAGCTTGAACTGGACGAAGAAGGTACTCGCGTCTCGCTGACTATCGTTGATACACCTGGATTCGGCGATCAGATCGACAATGAGGCTTGGTTGGTTTTCTTTGTGTTCGACCTTGAATAATACCTACTAACCCCGTATCAAGTTTCGGCGAGATTGTTGGTTTCCTCGAGCGACAGTACGACGACATCTTAGCAGAAGAGTCACGTATCAAGCGCAACCCGCGATTCAGAGACAACAGAATACATGTCATGCTCTACTTCATCACGCCAACAGGTCATGGGTAAGTTTTGCTTCAAGGATAAAAGGAGACATTACTGACCTAGCTTGAAGACTACGAGAACTAGATATCGAACTCATGAAGCGCCTATCACCTCGTGTCAATGTGATCCCAGTTATTGGCAAGGCCGACTCCCTCACACCTGCCGAGCTTGCAGAATCGAAAAAGCTCATCATGGAGGACATTGAACACTACCGCATTCCAGTATACAACTTCCCATATGATGTCGAGGAGGACGACGAAGACACAGTTGAGGAGAATTCAGAGCTACGAAATCTTATGCCCTTCGCACTGGTCGGTTCAGACGAGATTTACGAGATTGCTGGTCGCACCGTTCGTGCTCGCCAATATCCTTGGGGCCTGGTTGAGGTTGATAATCCACGCCACTGCGACTTCCTCGCTCTCCGCTCTGCACTTCTACACAGCCATTTGGCAGACTTGAAAGAAATTACGCACGACTTCTTGTACGAGAACTACAGAACAGAGAAGCTCAGCAAGAGTGTCAATGACGGAGCTAGCACACTGTAAGGATGCCTGATCCTCCAACAGGAATACATCCAGCTAACATATTGTAGTGACACAAGCATGAACCCTGAAGATTTAGCGTCTCAGTCTGTTCGCCTGAAGGAAGAGCAGCTTCGTCGTGAAGAAGAAAAGCTTCGTGAGATCGAGCAAAAGGTGCAACGTGAGATCAACGAGAAGCGTCAGGAACTGCTCGCTCGTGAAAGTCAATTGAAGGAGATTGAAGCACGAATGCAAAACAGAGAGACGAGCGTTGCTTTGACAGAGGATAGCGAGGCGAATTCTGGACGTGATGTATGAACTAGGCATGAAACGGGGGAGTGGACATGACAGCTTTGAGACGGCGTTTCATGGTCGGATGGCAGGCTCTACGTTGTGGGAAGGGAATTGGCAAGGCGAATGCACTCATCGTGCGGATGGCAGGTTTGGGCTTGAATATGGTTATATGGCGTACAGTGCATATACTACCCTCAAGATGAAAGCCTTATTTGAGCAGAGCATAACCGAGCACGAAGAGCTTTATTGGCTAGATTGGTAATTGTGCAACAACGTCTCGAGACTAGAAACGGTATAGGATGATTTTGTGGCGATGAGAGCACACGTTGTTTCCTGTCGTCTACCTTGTACCTGCAAGGCGGCTTGTCTGTCCGAAGAGACCATGATCAATCTCTTGCCCATTCTACCCTTGTCCTTCTCATCATTCGTCCATGACTGTCCGATGTTCCAGCGCCTTCCATCGTCATCATCACATCACATATCATATCATCAGAAAAAACTCCCACTACTATCCCCAGGTCCACTAACGCTCACAGCACCAGGCCATCCCATCCTCACTTGGACACTAGGACTTGCTCGTCCTCCTGATGAGCCGTGTGTATGCATTCGTTTCATCAATGGTCTGTTCGATGTTGACACGATGTTGAGTCCGCTCGCTTGGCTCGTACGTCCATCTGTGGGAGGCGAAAGGTGAAGATGTGCGTTATTATTTGGTAATGAGTGTGAACCTGGTGGCATTGTGGGACGAGTCGGTGTTGGTGTACTTGATTCCCCATTCGTATCGGTGGAGTGTAGTGGCAATATCAATGTAGTTGTTGATGTAGATGGCGTGGCTTGGGCATGGCCTTGCTTAAATCGCTTGGATTTGGCACTAGCGTCTACATCTGTCATTGTGCTTTGGTGCGCGGCGGAAGTGGATGTAGAAGTCGACTTCGAGACGTGACTGAGTCCACTACTTTTCGACGTGCTGGTACGGCGAACGAAGCGTTTCATACGTTGGCGGAGGGAGGAGGTGCGTGTTATTGTTTGCGAAGGCTCCAGTGGTGCTGCTTTGTTTGGTATCGTCGTTGAATTGGTGGTCGTGATTGGCGTTTGGTCAGATAGAGGGCTAGCGATGGCTGTGATTGGTGCAGGAGAAGTTGGGGATGTAGGTAGAGAGCGCTCGAAGCCGGAGAAGGAAAAGCTTTCGTAAGGTGTCGATTTCGGTTGGTAAGAGAAGTGAAGGGTTGGATCATCGTCGTCTTCGTTGGCTATGTTGTCGAGCTCTTCTTGTGCATCTTCATCTTCCTTAATGTACAGACGAGGGATTGTGGGAGTCGTGTGCACTCTCGGAGACATGGAAGGACGGGCAGGTGACGATGAGTCGCCCTGAAATGACCTTCCGCGCTGCGCAAGGAGGCGCCGGTTGCCGGAGCTGAATTTTGGCGTGCGTGTGGGTGAATGCTCATCAATTCCTTCTGCCTTGCTCATGGACGTATTGTGGTTGTCAAGGTATTGTGGTAGTATATCAGAGGGTGATGACCCTGAGGTTGAGACGCCGATGGCAGAGTCTTTTTTCATCATCATAGCCTCATCCATGTGTTCCACTTGGCCATCCGTGTAAGCCTCCATTTCCCACGGAAGTGTGAGATCTCTTGTTGATGTTGCTGGTGTTTCGTAATCCTGTACGTGAGCTCTGGTAGGCGAACGTAATGTGGAGGTATTAGACGGCCGATCATGGAGAGAAGGCGTGGTTCTGCGAGGAGAGGTGGGAAGCTCAACGGCATGTTCGTTCGACTGGCGTCTCGTAGACACATTGTCCGCCATAGGTGTCGGCGAATATTGGTTTTCTCCAAAGAACGGTGATGCTACTTCCAGATCAATCTCCCGGGGAGGACTGCGTCTCTTCCTCTTCTGCAAAGGTGAGTCATCGGGCCCTCCTTGCTCAGCAGCCAATATACTGCTCAGTGATTGAAATGCAGGATCTTCCGCGCTTCTCTCACCACCTCTTGGACTGCGATATGGCATAGGTGGAGAAATAGCACGATCAGAGACCCATCTATCGACTCTTGCGAAGCGTCCTTCTTGTGAAAGAGTATCGTCGCCGAGAATCTCTTCTGACGTCGGTTCGGATTGTCGAACGGACGAATGACGTGCTGACTTCCTGCGACTTGGACTTGAATGTGCTATTGAGAATTCTTCTCGCCCGTACAAGCTACCGAGATCACTTCTGCTGAGCACACTGAAGACTGGTGATTGTGGTTCCTCTTCATCTGCCTCTTCAATATCGCCTGTCGATCGCATTGTCGCAACACTAGGTATTGCCCTGATTGTCTTCCCTTCGTGCATATACATCGATCTCAATGTTACAGAGCTTGCTTTGGGCTGCTGTATGAATGATGGAACTCTAGGCATTCTTCGATGGTCCTTCTCTGGGGTTGTGAATGCTGGTCTTCTCCTTCCTCCTCTTTGAGGTGTACGTCTCTGCTCGGTTGTGTCTTCCTGCTCCTCCGATGTTGCCCTTAAAGTCATCATGCTCAGCTGAGTGCTCATCTTCGCCATCCTGAGTTCCTCTTCCAATCCTCTGACTCTATCTTCAAGGTCGCAAATTAGTACCACCGCCTCATCAACAGCTCTATCCCTCTTCTCCAGTTCTGATACCAACTCCTCATTCACTTCTTGCAGCTCCATGTTGTCCTCCTCTAGTCTTTGCATCCTTGCCATCTTGAGCTCCAGCCCATCAATCTTCGCACGCCGATGGTACACTTCCAACTTGAGGTCAAAGTTCTGCTTCGATAGCTTGTCAACGTGATCTTCCAGCTCTCTCGCACCCATCGTTCGAGGTGTTGAACTCGACCCAGCCATGCTATTGAGTGTCCTACTAGCACGTCTAGCACTATGTCGCGTCGCAGAACCCTCATGCCATGCTGTGTGTCTTGAATGTCCTTGTGAAGTACCGAAAGTGTAGGCAGCGTTCGCGCCAGAAGGAGTGTAGACTCCAGACATCCTGCGTGCTGTACTAGGTCCGAGTGGTGAACTCATGTATTCTCTGCCGCTGAACTGTCGTGCTCGATGTTGTTCTTCGTCGTCCCGCGAGTCGAATATGCTGTCGTCGCGCCCACGTAGGCGCGTGCTAGAGCTACGTCGATGGGAGGTGGAAGCGCTTGCGTGATGTGCGCGGAGACGTGATTCAAGGAGATCAGAACGAAGAGAAGGTGTTTGCGCCATGGAGGCGGCTGTCTTGGAGGAGACCGATGTGGTCAAAAGCGTGTCTTCTCCGAACAATGTTTCACATCTGTTGACCGACCGTTCTCAGTTTATGATCTGCATAACGGAGTTCTAACCGTGATCACAGATAAGGAAGACAAGAAGCAGCAAAAACTCGGAGTACGCGCTCTAGAGACCTGATTGCGGCAGATTCTAATGGGATGAACGAGGACTGCAAAGTAGTATGAACAGTTTCTGCGCAACCTTGATGCTGCGAGCGATGTAGTGTCGCGCTCATGCCCAGGGACAAGGCGAGAAGTAGCGGAAACAAGTCTTAGGGAACCATGCCACGTGGGTGTACGGAGCGAAGGAGTTTCAGAATACAGGCCGAGGAGAAGGTGGTGAAGAAGAAGAAGAAGAAGAAGAAGAAGAAGAAGAAGAAGAGGAAGACGACGACGAGGCACAGGCGTCCAAAGGCAGAAATGAGGATGTGAGGATGTCCGCAGCGATGCTAAAGCAGAATGCAAGTAACACATCTAAGATGCAGGCACAAATGACCACCAACCATATCGTATCTTCCTGCTTAACCATGTCTCAGAGAAGTCCGAGCCTTCAACCACAGTCCAAAATGCTTTTTCCTTGTCCTGACAGCAGCACGCATAAACCTGAGTACTCTCGCGAGTGGAGAGCATGATTAAGACATGAGACAAATGTCCAGAGTGTTTCGCCTCGGCCTCGGATTAGTACATACCGATGGCGAACTCGCCGCAATATCCAACTCAGCTGACAACAACCATTATTAAGCAGTATGTAACACGGTATAGTAGTCAGCCCAGCCCGTCCTCTTTATGTGTCGCAGCAACAGCTGCAAGGTGACAGTAACGTTGTTCGCCTGAAACCCCTAGCACAACTTTGCCTGCTGCACAACCTCTTTCCTCCCTCTTTGTAATTATCATGTCCCTACTCGCAAAAGACTTTCATCAAGGCGAAACTCACCTCCACCAGCAGCTCAAGGTTCCTGCAGATCTCGACAACCCAACCGCACCAGGCCACTCCCTGCGTTATTTTGCCACACTTTTATCCCAAGTTCCCTTATTTGCCATTGGTACACTAGATCAACAGAACAGACCCTGGTCTACGTTATGGGGTGGCTCGCCAGGTCTATCCCAGCCGCTTGGGAGAGATATCTTAGGAATCAAAGCTACTGTGGACCACAAATTCGACCCTGTAGTGCAGGCACTGTTCGGTGGATCTGTAGAGGATGGAAAGGTAGTCAAGGCTGGTGCTGAAGGTAGAAAGATGGTAAGCGCTCTTGTTATTGATCTGGAAGGGAGGAAGAGGGTGAAGCTGTTTGGAAGGATGGTGGTTTGCGCTATTGGTGCTGAGAAGGCGGAGAAGGATGAGCTGGTGGTGGGTGAACAAGGTATAGGCGAGGAAGATTTGGAGCTCGAGAAGAACATGACTGTCCAGCTTGTTGTACAGATGGAGCAACTTCTTGGTACGTTATAGTGTGTGTCCTTAGGAAGACCCATAAGAACGATTTACTAAGTAACGATAGGCAATTGTCCCAAATACATTAACAAGAAAGCTCTACAACCTGCCAAACCCACACCCGAACTAGTTTCGGAAGGTGGCAGTCTCTCACAAGAAGCGCTAGACCTCATATTAGAAGCAGACACATTCTTCATATCAAGCTCGGTAAGCATTGATAGCACCGCAAGCAGCTTCACACATACATGCTAACACATCCAATCAGAATGCAGATAAAGACATGGACACGAACCATCGTGGCGGCCCTCCAGGTTTCATCCGCGTTCGTTACGACTCCACCTCCTCTTCGCACGAGCTCATTTATCCCGAGTACTCAGGCAATCGACTGTATCAAACACTAGGCAACCTGCACACAACACCGTATGCAGGCCTCGTCATCCCGAACTTCACAACAGGTGATGTACTCTATATCACCGGCACAACATCCATCCACATCGGCGCAGACGCCGCAGCGCTTCTCCCCCGTTCCAACCTCGTCGTCGAACTACGAATAAGCGACCATAAATTCATCAGACGTGGTCTACCATTCATAGCCAGCAATCCCACGTCAGCAGACTCAGCCCGGAGTCCATACAACCCACGCGTCCGCCTCTTATCGGACGAAAAGCCCAATATCTCGACCTTCGACCCGCACGACATTCGTCAAACAGCAACCCTCCTCTGCCAGACCCCCCTAACGCCGACGATATCCCGTTTCTCCTTCAGCCTCAGCAATCCCTCTTCCACATCGACGCGGACATGGAAAGCAGGACAATACATCATGCTCGACTTCTCGTCTGAGCTTGACCAGGGATACTCGCATATGCGCGACGACGACCCACGATCAATCAACGACGATTTCGTCCGCTCTTTCACTATCAGCTCGCCTCCACCTCCAGCAGATGAAAGCAGAGGCAGCACATTTACCCTCACGCTCCGCAAGATCGCCAATGGGCCGGTGACGTCGCATCTCTTCCGCCACGGCTTGAAAAGCAATCGCACAACCACCGCACCGTTCGAAATACCCGTACTAGGTTTTTCAGGGTCCTTTGGCTTTGACATCGCCAGAGCGCGCAAAATGAAGAACGATGACGAGGCGAAATTGGTGTATATTTGCAGTGGTGTGGGCGTTACACCATTACTTGCACAAATGGATGAGTTGGCTGCAAGTGATTTAATTGAGCGGCTGAGTGTGTTTTGGACGGTGAAAGTGGAGGATGTGGGCTTTGTTGTTGATACACTGATGAGGATGGATGTGTTTAAGAGGATTGGGATGGGGATTAATGTTTTCGTGACGGGGATCGATAATTATGGCTCTACTTCTACCGCTTCGAAACAACAGGGAGGAGATATTCAAGAAGCGTTGCGCAAATTGGAACGATACGACGGTGTTCAAGTCCTGCAGCGTCGGTTCCGAGAAGCTGATTTCACAACAATATTTGGCCAACAAGTCAACAGAAACGCAGAAACAGAAACAAAACATCAAATACTCATCTGCGCCAATCCGAAGTTAACCACCCTCCTCCGCTCATGGCTACACAAACTCGACGTGGAGGTATTGAGTGAGGATTTTGCTTATTGACAAAGGTCAAATCTTAGTTCAAATCTGAATGTTTCATGTTGATGCTGAGTTTCACCCTCAGCTTAGGATGGGACGGGATGGGATGGAGGGACTTGCCTCAGGTTCGTGAAAGGTATGATGGGTACGATGGTGGTCAGGCAGGTGACGATGATGGAACGTAAAGAGAAGAGTAATGAGTAATTCGTCGGATATCTTGATGTAACATGCCGCATTTGAATGACGCTCTAAGCTCTAAGCTCTATCTAGGGGAACACTAATATGAATAGCTTCACACAGTGATGTACTACATTAGGCTCTTTGAGGAGAACGGATTGGCATTATCGCGCTATGGTAATTACAACAGCGGCAACACTGAGTAGAAAGTCTTTCATAAGACGATATTTGCACGTCAGTAATGCTCGCTATGCTATGTTATGCCAAGTATCTTAGCACTGACCCCGGCAAGAGAAAAGAAAGGCATAATACGAAAAAGAAAGAAGAAGCGACTCGTACAGTCACATGCAGTCAGCTCCCACGCCAAACACCCACCATCTGCCTTTACTACCGCTCCCGCTCAACCCCATCCCTCTTCATCCCACTCGCCAACCCCGGAATCGGCACCTCGGGCACCTTAATCTTCGTGCCCGGCAGTGTCGTCAATTTCTCCGGCAAAGTCTCACCCCTCACAACCTTCTCAATCTCATCTTTACTCAGCGTCTCATACTTCAGCAGTGCCTTTGCCAACAGATGCAACTCAGGGCTCTTCTCCTTCAAGAGGTTTCTCGCCCTCTCCAAACCCTCGTCCAAGAACCGCCTCACTTCATCCTCAATCTTCTGTTTCGTTTCCGTCGACAGCGTCTTGTAGATGTTGTCTGTGAAGGCAATCGAACCCAGTTTGTCGGACATGCCGTACTCGGTGACCATGGAGTAGGCAATGTTAGTAGCTTTGCTGAGATCAGAGGAGCATCCAGAAGAGACTTTATCGTTGCCGTAGATGAGCTCTTCAGCGATCTTGCCACCCATGCAGATATCAATCCAGGCTTTGTATTCCTGCTTGTTCATGCTGACCTTATCGATTTCAGGCATATAATGTGTCACGCCAAGAGCTTGACCACGAGGCATGATAGTACATTTGTATAGAGGATCCGCGCCTTCAGTGAACATTGCGACGAGCGCGTGGCCAGCTTCGTGGTAAGCAGTCATAGTCTTGTCCTTTTCTTGAATAACAGCACTGCGTTTTTCGGCGCCCATGATGATGCGATCTTTAGCCCAGTCCATAGAAGGCATGTCGACCTTGCGGGCGCCCTTTTTACTTGCATGCACGGCAGCTTGGTTGACCAGGTTTTCGAGGTCTGCTCCAGAGAAGCCAGGAGTTCCACGAGCGATCACGGCGAAATCAACATCTGTACCAATCTGCATGTTCTTGACCTTTTGTTCCAGAATAGCGATACGGCCACGGACGTCAGGTAGCCCGACAACGACTTGTCTGTCGAAACGACCTGGACGAGTGAGAGCCTTGTCGAGCATTTGAGGGAAGTTAGTGGCAGCGATGAAGACAACACCAGAAGTTTGGTCGAATCCGTCGAGTTCAGTAAGCATCTGGTTGAGGGTTTGCATGTGGTAGGCAGCATCACGTTCGTTACGCTTTCCCCCAACAGCGTCTAGCTCGTCGATGAATACGATAGCAGGAGCCTTTGCCTTTGCCGCTGCGAAAAGTTCGCGAACACGCTTAGCACCGACACCAACGTATACTTCGTCAAACTCGGAGCCAGACATATAGAAGAAGGGAACGCCAGCTTCGCCAGCGACAGCACGAGCTAGAAGCGTCTTACCAGTACCAGGAGGTCCGACCATGAGAACACCCTTTGGCAACTTGCCACCAAGCTGGTTGTACTTGTCCGGTGATTTTAGGAAATCGACAATCTCTTGTAGCTCTTCGATAGCCTCGTCGCAGCCCTTGACATCCTGGAAGCGCTGCTTTTGTTGTTCCGGCTTGACTTCTGTGTTGTTGGCACCGCCCACTTTTCTGAACAGACCAGTTGCCTCGATGGCGAGTGTGAGTATAACCAGAGCAAAGTAACCAACAAGACCATAAATCATGACAAAACGCACAACCTTCCAGACCATACTGCCTCTTGCTTCTTCGACAATGACATGTACTGGAGAAGAACTCGTGCCATTTCCAGCTGTACCTTGCTTAACTCTTGCTGCACTACCACCTCTTGCATATGCTGCTACAGCTCGTGTCACAGCCTCCGTTGTGCCTGTGCCTGTATTCATAGCTGCCGAATTGCCCATGACAGCGCCACCTCCAGCGCCTGACCCTAACCGTTCTACCGCTCTTGAGTATAGCGCGTCGCAAGAAGGATTTGTAGCGTATCGTCCAGTCTCATAGCGCTCGGCTAGGATTTCAGGCATGTTCGCGCGCATAAGGGCGGAGTAGAAGGCGTTTTGAGAAGAAGCGCTACCAGGGTTGTTGTTGGCGGTTTGCTCGAGGTGCGCAAGGACATTTTGAGAAGTCTGTCCGGCCGAAATGTTGCGGGATTGTTGATGACTAGTGGAGGTGTTTCGTGGAAAACGGAGGGATGATAGTCGTGCTAATGGTGATTGATTTGAGAATGATCGTGTAATGGTAAATGCGCGGAGTACGGGTGATGCTACACGGATATTAGTTCTATCAGAAGACGCGGGAATGAAAGAGTAAACGTACTGTTTCCGCCTGAGGCGCTACGCCGGACAGCGGCCAGGATGGAAGACTCGACCTTAGAAGAAAGCATGATCTATGGGCGCATGTCAGCTTGTGGTTCGGAAGCAAGTATGATCTTGGGCTTGACTTACAGATGACTTTGAAGCCATGTTTGAAAGATAGGGCGTGGCCACAAGGGCGAATACTACAAGGTCTTATAACAGTTTAGTATACTTTAGCCTCTCCTCTCCTGAAAAGAAAGTAATGCACGACGAAATAGCAAGCAGCAGAATAGCGGCGGTGTTGTTGATAGTAGTGGCAATCAGTGTTAATGACGGGACGAAGACAGATGATTGACACGAGATTCTTCACGTGGCCATGAGGTTCCTAGACCCCCTTTCTTTTCGGTAGCAATGTCCTTCATTCCTATGTAGATTTCCTTCCTATATAACAGATCTTCTTTTCCTGATAATATCAAAGGCCGTCACTCATTTCCAATGTGACTCTACTGCCTATGCACAGTACAAGCTCCCAAGGTTGTCCCAAATAACAATAATCAAACATCCTGCCCAGGATAAAATAAAGCGCAATACTGCCGGTCATCAATGCGCAGCAGGAAAGACAGCAGCGGTAGGCGTATTCGCAGCTGGTGTCGTAGGCTCTGACATGATAGATGCGTCAGGTTGACCCATCTCTTTTCGTAGTGATCGTACAAGTCCCTCGAGTCGTCTTCTTTCTTCTTGTTCGGCCTGAAGTGGTTGTCAGTATATGCTTAAAGTCAAAAAGCCATTGCAGGACTCACCTTTAAGCTCCTAAAGTGCTCCGCTCTGGCTTCTCTCATCATCTTCTTGAACTCGTTTCTCATTACACTCATTGTAGTCCCAACACCGGCTCTTCCGACCTTTTCATTTGTATCTCTTTCACTCAACACGCTAGCCCTACTACCCATAGCCCTAATCTTCTCTTCGCTTAAGGCTGTTTCCAGCTTTTCAACTTTCTGCTTCAACTCGTCCATCGTTGCTTCCATAGCTTCTCGCTCCTTCTCAACCTCCAGCTCCTCACGCACTAGAGTCTCATAGTCCTGAACAAGGTCCGCAAGTTCTTTCTGCAGAGTCTCCACACGGGTATCGCTTTCGGATTGGCGTGAGGTTGAGTTGGCGAGTTGTGCTTCTAGCTCGGCGTTACGATTGGTGTGAGTTTCTGCAGAGGTACGCAGCGCTTCGAGTTCTTGTGAAAGATGCTCATAGCGACTACGCATACCCTCAAGCTCTTGCTGAGCACGGGTTTGCACTTCCAGCTCGGATTGGAGACGCGTCACTTCTTGCTCGAAATTACTCCTGTGTGAGTCGAGAATTGCTGCACGGGCGGTATGCTCAGCTATGAGTGCCTCCCTCGAGCTTGCAATTTGACGTTGGTGATCAAGCTGATCACTAACCTCAACAAGCTGTCTTTGAAGTTCCTGGATTTCCGATTGATGAGCAGTGACCTCAGTAATACCATCTTGTGCTGCTGCTTCGTGCTCGAGCGCTCTATTTTCAGCAGCTTCAAGCTGTGAGCCCAAAAGAAAATGTTCTGACTTTAGCCGATCGTACTCGAGCTGCAAGTTCTGCTTGTCCGCCATAAGCTGTTGAAGAAGATAGGATTGATCAGCTGCATTAGTGTCATATTGCTGAACTCGTTCTTCAGCAGCTTGGAGTTGTGCGGCTAACTCGTCTCGTTGCTCCTGTAAGCTCTGCTTCTCGCCTAGAGCACGCTGCAACTTGGAGCTCAGATCCGATGACGTCGCTTCGTGCTCAGCTGCTCTCTGTGTGATAGTGCTGAGATGTGTAGCAATACCTTCGTGCTCTACTTGTAAGTCCTTATATTTCGTGTCTACTTCACGCTTGTTATTCTCTAACTCGACAAGTTGCCTGGAGTAGTCATCCGCCTTGATTTGGTGAGTTTCTGAATCTTTCTGTGCGGATTCCAGCGCTAACGTCAGCTCCTCCAGTCGGGACGTAAGCTCGTGCGTTCTCGAGTGTGCCGAGTCCTCAGCTGATCTCATAGTCGACACATTCTCCTCATGTACTGCCAGCTTCTTGTGAGCTTCCTGTAATGCTGCCTGCTTCTCCAGGACCTGCGTCATCAAGGCGTTCTTCATTTCCGAATGGGCGGCGCGTTCGTTCATCAAGGTATCTTCATGCTCAGCCCGCATCTGTGTCTCACTGGCTGCTTGCATGTTCAACATGTCATCAAGTCTGGCTTTGTTGTGGGCAAGCTTCGTCTCGGTATCTGCAAGCGCTCGTTGTCCTTCGAAGTTCTTGTCGTGGATGAGTTGAAGCTGTTCATTCATTTCAGCCTTGTGCTTGATATGCTCTTCTTTCAGATGACCGTATGAGTCTTTCAGTGAATTGTATGATTGACGTTCGTGCCCCAGCTCATCTTTCGTAGCTAGTACTCTTTCTGACAGTGATTCTGCTTGTTGGCATAGTCGATGGACACGATCGATAATGGCTTGAGCATCCGGTATGCCATTGATTTCATCCAGGATTGTCTCTTCAGCCATTGTATAATTCGGCGTGGAATCTGGATATGCCTGTTTGATGATATAGCTATTACGCTTCAGGCTATCTTCCGTCTGCGACAAAGCTTCCCATAACTCAGCTAGCATGACATTAGCTTGTTGAGATTCCACCTCATACTGGGTAACGCTGTTGTCAGTCACGGCGAGTGTATTGTGAAGTCGACCAAAACGTTGCTGCAAAGCATTAGTAGCTTCCTCCAGCCAAGCAATCTCAGCACTTGAGGGAGCCTGGTCTATCGGTGGAGCTTGTATCGTAATGTCAGTCGGTACTGTCGTTCTCTGGATGAATTCGAATAGAGATCTGTTGATAGATTGTAGACGCTGCCTTTGGCCTCCAAAGCCTTCTAGAGCCTCCAGCGTCCCATCGAGCAATTGCGACAGATCAACTGACAGTCGTGGCGAGGAAAGGGTGGAATCGTGATAGGAATCCTCAAATTCAAGATCATCATTGACACCATCTCTTTGTCCACCAAGCGCTCGATATTGATTCCCTTTTTGCAGCACACCAGCTGTATGTTCGAGTCGCTTGTTTCGCAATTCGGTCCGCCTGCGCTCGAGATGCCATATATCTTGCGCTAGACTGCCAAATCGTTCGGGCATGGCACCTTCTTCATCAACCTCTCCCTCTTCCACCCCAGAATCGTAAGAGTCCTCAATACCAAGAAGCTTCCTCTGCTGGGAAGGCGACGTATCAATGCCATTCTCTTTCCTACCTTTCGCTGCGAGTTTGCGCAAGAGTCGCGCCGTGTTCTCGACGCGCGACTCCAAGAACAATCTTCTTTTGCCAGCATCGATCCGCCTTACTAACTGCTGTTCCTCTTTCTTGACCGCTTCCAGCTCTTCTGGTGAGAGAATACTATAGTCTTCACTGTCGCCCATTGCGGTTTCCACGAGCAAATGCATTGTTATGGTATCGATACTTGCTCGTGGTGATGGTTTCGAAGCTGGCGCGCATGTGGAAGATTGTGATTGGAGAAGGTGTTCAGGACGTGTATACTCTTTGATAAGGAAGCCAGGCGCAGGAGTTTCAGGTTCATTGTGAGGCGTCATCTCCTTTGCAGGAGAGGACTCGGTAGAGGGCTGAAAGATGCTTGTATTATGGCTTGCGGGTGCCCGTCGCAAGACACCTCGCAGCTGAGCGAATGATTCTTCTTCTTCCGAGCTTGATGAGTATGACGGTAGATGTCGTGATTTGGAGGCTGGAGGCGACGATTGAGGGGGAGTCGCCAGACCGTGATTGGACTGCTGCATTGTTGTGGTGTGTATACGCTAGATATTTAAGGAGTGAATATGGTAGCCGCAAAAGGAAGGGACGACGCTTGCGTCAACTGAAAAAGAAAAAGAAGAAGTTGGAGAGGCTATAGCAGATGCATCGAAGCTGACTGAGTAGTCGTCAAGTCAAGATATGGTCGTCCGATGTGAACGGCGTAGGTATTGCCTAAGAACTGTCTGAGAATGGGATGCCTTTAGGTAGGAGGGGCGTAGAGGCCAGTAGTCTTGGGCGGCGACTTCAACAGCAAGGCAACGAAGCAGCAACAGATATCGAGAAGTAGCAGAGTATCAAGGCGAACAGCATCTAAGGTAGAAATTTAGATTTAGAAGGTCTGTTGTTGACGCGAAGATGGATCGCGTCTCCACAGCCGTTTCACTCACGATGAAGGTCCTACGGCTGGCCCTCTCTTCTTTCTCACCTTAAGATTGGCTCGTATTTCCCCTTCTCCAGCCTCTATTCCTGTTGCGACTAGTTCCTTGCGTAAGAGTCCACCTCCGCGTGGTAAAGAGATCTTAGTACTGGCTCTCATACGTTCATGCTCCCGTATGACCTGAATCATGCACAATCGACTTCATGTCGGTAATCACACCGAATCACAATTGTATCTCCCGTGTAGCATCCCTGACCACCCTCTCCCGAGGACGGGACATCGAAGAGCTGAACAGTGACTCGCTAGCTTGCATCCACCATTTCTCAGATGACCAGAGGAGCAGATTCACAAACACCAAAGTAAGGCGGTACTCAGCATACACCATGGCTAGCAGTTCAGAACTCACAGTAGTTTGTGGTCTGAAAGACAATCAAAGAGTTGCTCGAAGCCGCCAAGAGTTCTGCGTGCTACGACAATTAAAGTAAGGTGTCCAAGCCTGGCTGTGCCTGGATGTTGCACCTCCAAGCACGCTTTCCCTGATTGGACCTGTATACCGGCACGAAACATTCTTCCATCTCATATTTTCAAGCTGTGCAAAAGAGAAGTTTTGTCCAGGTCGCAAAGACATCTTTGTTGGCGTTGGCTCATGTCGCTGAAGAGGTCACTCTTATGTGCAGACTCCAACGATCAACAGAGCCATAGATATAGCAGGACTTGTCTCCTTCTCAGAAATGATGCCACACTTCCTATGGTCCGTACTGTGGAAGGGTGAGTGTGACAGGCTGCTCGTCCTCATCCCTCACGTGTATGTTCTTTCGGCGGGCCTCACAGCACGACAACGTAGTCGCTTCTGCTTGAGTAGTGCAATCTCCTCATGGTTGTGACAAAATTCAGCCTCAAGGCGAGGCCGATATAACCTTCTTGACAGTAGGGCCATAACTACGGACTAATCAGTGTCAGATCTTCCAAACTTCTTGACAGTGCTTGACAGGTAAGCTGTTGTGTTACTCGGACCATGACCCCTGAAAGTACTACCTTTGGAAGCTTCGTCCATAGCAATACTCTGGATGCTCAATTAGCTCCGGCTCTAGCTCTGACGACAGGGCCACTGTACTCTTCATTCGAGCGAATGCTGCAATTCCACCAGTCATATTTGCCCTTTCTTAAACCAGCGCCCGCCTTCGTGCCAGCTTTGGATAAGCGTCCTCTGAGCGAACGATCTGGCTTGTTCTTCGCACATCCGAGCTCGCAGCCGCAGTCTGACCTGTTGATATTGTAGCCCACGCATGCCGAACAACCTCTTCCATGTGTTGAGCTGTGACGTGAGCGCACACTGACTGGAAGATATGATCATTTCTTGCCACATGCCCCTCACAACATCCACAAAGCTTGACTTCGAAAGTGTGTACCGCTTGTGATCGCCGGTTCCAGCGTCCCTCCCTCTCACGTATCATGACCAGCCCTCGCAACCCGCAAAATCTCCTCCTCCAATCCCCCAACATTCACAACCTCAATCCCATTCGCCTCCAACTTCGCTCTTCCCTCATTCTTCTCGACAAAAGTATCCGGCTCACTAACTCCACACACCACGGTTCGTATATACTTTGCAGCAATGATTCTGTCCACACAAGGCACTGCGCCCGAGAGACGGAGGATGCATGGTTCCATTGTCGTGTAGAGGACTAGCGTATTTGTGTTATCCGCTTGACTGTTTGGGCGTATCTGAGAGGACAATAGCTCGTGTATGCTGTCGTCGTCAACGTTATGTGCGGATGCGAGTTTGGAGAGACAGCATTGTTCGGCGTGGGTGTTTCCTTCGAGCTCGAGTGTATAGCCTGTGCTGAGCATTGTTCCTGTGGTTTCCGCATCTTCTTCTGCATCTTGTACATGCTCCTTTCCTATGCGTGCTGGTGCAGGAAACAACACAAGCACGGCACCAACGCAGTAATTCGTTGGTTTTGGTGGCGAGCGTCGAGCTTGTTCTAGTGCGAGGCGCAGGTAGTGCAGGTGCGTGGATTGTGGTATCGTCGTCATTGTAGCTGTGGATAGAGTGGAAAGGTGGGCTAAGGTGGACTAACGAGCGTTCTAGAGAGACTGGGCGAGAGGTTGATTAGAGTGTTGAACGAGAAGGTAGGAAAGCTTTTTGGGTAGGCGAAGGTCAGCTAAGAGGGTTTGGGGGAAGTTGGTGGGTTGACGAGCAGGCCAAGAAAATGTGAAGCAGAGAAGGAGAGTTTTGAGAATAGAGAATGAAGCGTACTGATCTGAAACTCAGGTAAAACATGCACGGATCTAGCTCTGGTAGAGCTCTGATGACGACGGCAGTAGGATTAAGGTCTAATATGTAGTTCCAAACGCATGAGGATGGAACGGCTCGTCTCACAGTGACTGTCACGAGAAGATCAAAAGTAGTGCTTGAGACTATACATAGTTTAATTGCTAAAGAAGTATTGAGTGTTCTCCCCAGCTCATAATACTACAATCTGTCGAAAAGCAAAGTGTATCGCTTAGTCTATACAGAATTGAAATATGCAAAACTCCAAGCAAAAGTCCAACAATCTGATCTACCAGGCTCTCTCTCACGCCCATCAGCCCGCCCGTAAGCTCTTCACCACTATCATCTTCGCTGCTGCCACCCTCCTCATTTTATCAACTCTTCCAATCTAATAATCGATGTTGTAAAATCCATAAGCAACAACAACATCCTCATTCTTCTGATCGAAATACGTCGCATTCGTGTTAGGATCATAGTACTGCGTGCAAACCCAATTACCAGTAGATCCAACCAGATGCAAATCGAAGCTGAAATATCTGTAACTGGCCTGAGAAGCCTGTGTGGCACAAGCCGTGATGGCGTCGCAGTCGGTGCCAAAGGGGCCAACGAGAGTGCTGTTGATGGGCGCTTGTTGGATGTTGCGGTTGCCGGGGTTAGAGGGGTTTTCGGTATAGCCTGCCCCGGCATAGTACTTCTTGTAAACGTAGCCAGTGGCGGAGGGTTGGGAGGCGGGGGCTACGTTGACGGTGGCGGAGGCACAGCGGTCGTGGGGAGTGGCGGTCGCGGAAGAGCCCTTGGTCTTGGTCTTTGAAGGCTTGGGCATGGTAGTGCTCATGCTGGAAGAGGAGGAGTCTGACGTAGATGAGGATGAAGACGAGACATCGGTGGAGGATGAGCTCTTGGTCTTCGTCTTTGTCTTTGGTGGCTTGGGCATGGTAGTGGAGGAAGTCGATGATGAAGCATCGGTAGCGGACGCATCAGCAGTGGATGAGCTCATAGTCTTGGTCTTGGTCTTGATCTTCTTAGAGCTGGAGCTAGAGCTGGAGTCTACTGCAGAAGAAGACTCTGCTGCGGCGGAAGAGGAAGAGCTTTCCATGGTCTTGGTCTTGGTCTTGACCTTCTTGGAGCTGGAGCTGGAGGAGCTGGACTCTACAGCAGCAGCAGACGAGGAAGAACTGTGCTTGATAGGCGTACCCTTGGCAGAAGATGACTGTTCAGGAGGGTTTCGAGCACAGGTAACGCAGTGCTGGTTGGAGTAGACAAAGTCGCTGTCGCCAGCAACGAAGTTCATCTGGGGCAAAGTCTTGTCGAAAAGTTGGCAAGTCTTTGTTTCTGTACACATATTAGTGAAGCTTTAAGACAATTAACTCTGCTGTGCACTTACTCGCGTTGTATCCAAAGGTCTTGCAGTCATCCTCGTCCTCAGTGTAGAAGAAACACTTGTCTTGACATTGTTGAAGAGAGCCCTTGCTAGTGCTGATGAGGCTGGGTTTTCCGATGGTACCAGTCACATTGCACTTGGAGTTCGGGGCAGTAGTTGGCACAGACTTGGAGCCTGGGTAGTGTTAATCTTACAATCATCAGTCAGCAACGAACCCTGCACTTACATCCAACAGAGGTCGTGGCAGTAAGAGTGACAGTAGATTTAGCATTAGCTGCATCGACTACAGGCTGGGCAACACCAGCGTAGGCAACACCAGCCAAAGCGGCCGCTGTGTAAAGGATAGACTTCATGCCGATCTGATATTATCGGAAAAGAAGATTATGGGAAAAAGCGATCGTGTGTCGTAATTCGTCCAGCGAAAAGACCACAAGTATGTCCTGCTTAATGAAAGAGGTGCAGGAGTGGAGGAGAAGAAAGGAATGGATGAGAAGAACAGACGTTCTTGTCTTAATATTTAAAAGTCAAAAGAGACTGGATTGGGTTGAGAGTCAAGCGAGAAGAGAGAACGAAAACTGCTGGGCAAGTTAAAAGTATATAGCTGGAAAGGTACTACAGCTAGGGCCGCGACCCTGTATACGAAGCATGATCGTATGTGCATCACCAGTGTCGAACTGTCGATGTATCATTATTAAGCACCACAGCGGCTATGCAGAGCTAGACCGCCTGGCAACCATAGGTCAAGGGCATGCTTTGACCACTACGAAAGGATCGCCATTGGGCCTTTGTGGAAGTGCAAGATCACACAGTATTCGGACATTTAGCTATGAGTTTCTGGGTCATCGTACTGCTGGCTGAATACGAGAGGGACCGTTCTTGATAGCAGAGTCATTGACATCTGCAGTGGAGCCGCATTGTATTCATCTATGTTCTCGAACACTCAGGCGTCGTTGATTGTGCTCGGGACTTGGACGTCCAAAGACTAGATGCCCGTAGTCGTGTCGACGAGATTGAAGTCGGAGCCTTTAGCAATGTGGGGAGATTGATATGTAACACATGTTGCGAGCAGGAGTAACAGCTTTGGTAGTCCTTTAGGAAGCCAAGTCAGCGTCATGAAGATCAGTCAATCCACTTGTACGAAATGGAACATGATGTTCAGGTTGAGAACGAAGTCAATGGACGACAGCACAAAGGTTGTTGTAGAAGAAGAGATGTGGTGGGGAGGGATAGCTCTAGCCATTGGCCCCTTTTTCCTCTCTTTCCGATTATTGTGCGTTATTCCATCTTCAAATTACTATATGCAGTCCAATCACTTCTATTTCCTCCTTCTACCTTGCTCCACCACCCATGCCCAATAATACCTTACACTCCTCACAAAACCACTTTGCATTTCCTTTCGGTGGCCGCGTCAGCCCCACGCAGGCAAGATGGAACCACTCTCGCATACAGCTAGGATTATCACAGGCAATCATATCACCATATGATACACCTCCACAAGTACAATAGCGTGGTTCGTTCTCGTCGTCTTCTTCTGCCTCGACATCTTCAGGCTCAGGTGAGGATGTTGTGGGATCATTCGCGCGAGCATGAGCTTGTAGCTGCGTTATGTTGGAAGCAGTAGCATAAGGATCGCGATTCGGGTAAGGATGAACAGGTGACGAGGCTGGCGGACTTGATGTCAGCGTGCTTGTTGCAGTCGTTGCTGTGCGCATAGGTGGTGCCGGACGCGAACCAATTCGTGGAAGTTCTGGCGAGATTGTATTGTCCAAGTCGGCCTCGAGAGTGTTATCGCCTTCTTCTTCTTCTTCCTCTCCATTTTGCTGCCTGGACTTTTCGTGGCTGAGTTCTCTACCGACACTGCCTCTGCCACTCATCTTGGCTCCTCCTATTAGAGCGGCATTATCTGTAAGTGTTGTTGTGCTTGCTGATGCACGTACAGATCGTGATCGTGATGTTATTGGTGCTGCCAGCTCTTCCGGAGTTGGCAAAAGTCCTGCAGCATTGACAGCAGGACTTACTTTGCTACTGTTTTCCCTTTGCATTCGACTATGATGCGGAGGTCGGGCTCCTGTACGAGAACGTGTAATAGCCATAGGTACAGAGCCAAGAGCTTCAGGATCTTGCCCATCAGCATCTTCTCGCTTCAACCCAGGGTCATTTCCGTTCATTACAGCGCCATCAACGTCCGCCATCTCAACAGTATGTTCTCCATAAATGTTGTTGTACTCGTTGATGATACCAGCTCTTGCTGCTTCAATACTTCGGCCAGTCATGTCTGCTGCTGTTTTCAGCACATCTGGAGTTCCAGTCTTGCCTTTTCCATTTGATGCTGCATGGCTAGATGAGACGTTCCTCGACGCCCCACGAGACTCGGCAGTGACTGGACGAAGAGCTTGACCGGAATTCTGGCGACCTCGATTTGAGGCGACCCTAGCCACTGCTGGAGCTGGGCTGTAATCCCTCGCATTGGTTGTTGCAAAGGTGCCGCGTGTTGGCGATGAGGCAAGGGAGGGGGACTGAGGTGCATTTCTACATTGTGTCAGTGCTGTTCGTGTAGTCAGAAAATCTTAACATACCGTTTGCGTGATACAGGAGCTGGTAGAGGTTTCATCTTCTTCTTTGAAGTCTCCGGGTTCGGTGCCTCACGAGAATTGATCACACGTCCATTGTTCGTCGCTGTACTTGCAGTCCTCTCCAAACCCGGTGCAACCGGCTTTTCCACTTTCCGTCTTTTGCTCGCTTGACCAGCAGCTGTAGTTGTACCCTGGGTGCTCTTCATCTCTGCTACTTCTTGAACTCTGCGCACCTTTGCAGCTGTAGCTCCTTTCTTGGGCACTCGTTCGTCGAAGTCAGAGTCTGCTGCATTTTGTGAGCGCTTCTTTGCCTGTACCGCTTCCCGCCTGGCTTCACTTCTCGAGAGTTCTGCTTCGGCCACCACTGCTGCTGCGGCGACGAGGTTGTTTGCGTTCTGTCGATCGACCTTGTTTCGCTCGTTGGTTCCTGTAACTCTGCGCATTTGTTGTATGTCGTACAATGCCCAATGGGTCTTGCTCCCTAGCCTAGCCTCTTCACTGATCTCCTCTTCTATGTAAGGCATAGTGTTGTCGAGCCGTAATAGTTGTCGTGAAAGCGTTTCGTTTGCAGAGTTAAGCATCATATTCTTCTCGTCCAGCACACCCATAATCTCGCGCATCCTGTCGCGAAGTCCGCCAAATGTTCTCCGTCGTGTCTCGAAGTTGACGTCTACCTGTGGCTCTTCCAAGTCAGACTGGTAGGCATTCCCAGTTGGCCCATGGCCATCTACCACCGAAACATTGGCACTTCCGTTGATGCTGTTCGACAGAGAGAAAGCCATCAGGGCTGCTCGAGGATCTGACGTTGCTTTTACAGGTTCTGGGAGTCTGCCGATCTGGGAGACCAGCTCTCCAATGGCTTGCTCATATTGATATGCCTTGCCTTCTGTTTCGCGTAGTAATGTGAAATATCGCATAACTTCTTTTGGCAGAGCGGCGACGCCATCTGTGAAGTGGGTGACTGCAGGATAGAAACCAGGAGCGGCCACTGCCGAGTCCTCCTCCAATGTTGCGTTGGGCACGGTGCCAGAGGCTCGTTGATAGTAATTAACTGCCCGCCCTGCCGCGGTGCGCGATGACCGCACAGGCTGGCGACGATTGTTGGCCGACATGAGTGGTTTTGAACAAGAGAGAAGTGTAACACACACTGGGAGATTGGCGACATAATGATGAGAGGCCGGCCTTAGCACGGCTTTAAGATGTGCGTCACATCTGATTTTCAGGGTCTTGCTAGGGAGATCAAATTATGTCAAGTTGAGAAGTAAACAAGGACAGGTGATTATGTGTAACATTATGATACTACTGCAAGCTCTAACTATGTACAAAAAGTAGTCCGCCATGCCACGCCTGCTAGTGGCACTGTGCTGAAGGATAATGTATACCAAGGAAAAGCGAAGAATCCTTTTCCGCTAGGGATATCCAGTCCAGTAATCCTCCTTTGAAAGGCCCCAAATATATTGTAGTAAAGTCGTTTCATCGTGATTATGTAGCTGCTGAAGTAGTATATGTCAATGGCGAACCGAGGCGACGTGTTTTCGTGTAAGTCCTTGACTTCTCCTGATGCTGCTGCCAACGAATTGCAGCTATCGTTGCTTCTCGGATCGTGCCCCGTTCGTCCAAAAGTGGTGCAGCTTGAGTCGAGATGCAACGCGACGACTGCGCTAGTAAGGACTGTACGCCGACGTGCTGGTAACATTCTGTAGTATGCGCTGCATGTATGCTTCGTAGTCGATCTTACTGTGTTGCTCATCGTTGGTAGGCTGGCCTATAATCCCACTTGGCAGTCTCTTCAGGAATGCGTTGGCCAGCACTGTCGCGATTCTTGATGGTCTTGGCAGTCATGCTTGCGTAGAGGCGGCATCATTCTCATACAGGACTATCACGGCCCAGATCATACCCTGTATCGCGTCCCGCAAGCGGCGTGTCGAGGTCGACCTCCTGTTCAGCCACTGGTGACCCTGGGGCAGGTGGGCTGAGTCTTAACTTTGGCTTTTCCACAAACAGGCTTAACATATAATCTTGCTCGTCCTTCTCTTTGTATATGGAGGTGTCGGTTACCTCGGCTCTCGAAGCAAAGAACCGGCGGCGGCGGACGGCGCGTACCAGACGAGCGCCTACGACAGCGACGAGGAGGAAAGCTGTGACGAGAAGGAGAATGCTGATGAAGTTGAATGTAGACTTTGAGGATGGTCGTAGGGGAGCAAGTTGAGCCTGAGCAGCGCTTGAGCTCAGATGCTGGATATTGAAGCTTGATGAGTCGGAGAAGTAAGGGAGGTGGTTGTTGAGACCCTTGGGCAGATGTTGCTGGATCTCGTCTGGGATGTGGAAAGCAGCTGTACGGTATTCCCGGCCTGGTAGGTGGTAGTCGTATTCTACAAAAAGGCACAGTATCAGTCCTGTATACAAGGTGAATCATCAAGACATGCTTGTCGGCGCTTACTATGATTAGGCTCCCAAGAAGGCCCAGCAAGTGTAGTGGTTGTGAGCAAAGCAAGTGACAAGTAGTATGCCATTGCTGTGTGTATTGTTGATCGGGTCATTTTGTTATGTGACGACCTGCAGATAGTAGTGCGTGCAGGAAGTTGGACGTGATAGTATGCAGCAAAGATCCGCAGAGCACACGCGACCTTCTTGTACAACTTCGTGCGCAATCCAGT
>Ga0160428_1000216_pt1 | contig 72773 bp, 85 predicted proteins | sample SolpanmetagenomM_FD_108198 | JGI IMG/M metagenome (GOLD analysis project Ga0160428, IMG submission 108198) | Solar panel surface microbial communities from Lawrence Berkeley National Laboratory, California, USA - M | ecosystem: Engineered > Built environment > Solar panel > Unclassified ... | reverse complement strand
TTAAGATCTCAAATGCAGATCGAGAACTATGGTACCTATTCTGAGTGTTGCCCAGGGTTCGAGAAACTTGACAGGCCCAGGCGGAAATGGGTATAATCTGTGCAAAAGGCAGCACACTTAACAGCATGGCTATCTCGACATGGATATTGCAGTGCGACGTTATGTCGCAATTTTGTACACACTATGTCACGATCTTTGAACACCGCCTAGACCCAGAGTCTTTGTGGCAGTAAAGGCAGTTCGGAAAGACTCGGACCAAGAAAGCATTGCAGTTTGAGGTTGATGTCGGTGTAATCGTTTCTTGTAAGCAGTGACCGTATCAATGTGCCGCGCTGTACAGAGGCGTCTGCACTCTGCGCCGAAGAATGTGGTCGTCCCTGGTGCCCAGTAGGCTTTGGAAGAATGCTTTGATCTCCTGCCTGATTTTCCGTTCGCCAGGTTCAAAGATGTTTTTGTACTACGCCTAATATGTTTCACCTGTTCGATGTTCACATCCCAGTCCTTGGCATTTCGAAATTGGCAGATTCAGTCTGCGTAGCTCTATGAAAAAACATCGTAAAGAGTGCCCCGCACAATATTTTGGCAGATGTTTCGTAATTCCTTTCGAGTCTTAAGAACGATGCGATTACGATGCGTATCATGTCGACAGTGTTGGTGCAAAGCTTTCTCTATGCCATCATACATCTGAAGTATGCTCCTCGTGGTCATATCGTTTGATGGTTGAAGAGTGGCCTGCAAGTCCGCTGTCCAGCATCGGCTCGTCCGAGCCCATTCTAAGCAGCCCTCAGTGAGTGAAAAGTATCGAGAGCGAGGAGTCGAGCAACAAGGCCAACCTGGATAATAGTCCTGCTTCTCTAGTTCAAAATTTCACAACTCGTCCTTCTTCGTCTCCTCCTCTGCCTCCCTCGCCTTCAGTGCTTCCAATCTCTGCGAATTTCGCTTTCCTAATACTCTCAGGGTATTCTTCTGCTCAATCTCCGTCATACCGTCCCAATTGCTGATACGACTCAACGTGCCATCGACGTTCACAACCATAGGTCCTAATGAATCTAGCCTGACAGTTGAGCCTTCTGGATTTGAAAGGTCGAGTATTTGTTTCTTCTCCTCCTCAGTCGGTGGTGCCGGAAGAGGTAGTGGTGCAGACGGTTGAGTATCGTCTGTGTCTTGTTGTGGTGTTTGAGAGCTCATTGCTGCTGATGTAACGACAAAGTTGGAGGTCGAGAAGAGATGTGCTAGAGGATATGATCGTGCGATGGTCAAGGGAGTATGGGACAAGCCGATTCTTGCTTGAGCAGATAAGCCAGAGCCTAGAGCGACAAACAACAAAGACGACGCAGGTTTAATCATCGCCAAGGTTAGGTAATGTTGCTGGAGGACAATTCTGAAACAAAAGTCTAGAATCGAGACTGTTGCCGAGTGTTTCTAGCCTTACCCCACGCGGCTTTAGTAGCTCCCGTACTTGGCGCGCTTGCCCCTCGTGTCCACAGACCCTGTCGTTTAACCGATAGGCATGACGGTGGGTGTAAAAAGCACTTCGTGGAATTGTTGGCTGCCGTCCCCTATAATACCTGGGCTGGCCCCGGTATAGTCTGGATCGAAACAAAACACAACGACTAGGGCAATTATTGTATACGTCCAACTCCAAACAGACTTGAGACGTGCAACAAATTAGACTTCATCACTGTAGACTGCCAAACTCAGCTCAGTCAGCTCAGCTCAGCTACAAATCGAGAAGGAGGGGTAGCGACAGCATCGACACTACCACGCCAACCTGTGACGACCTCACAACAACACTCATCAGTCATGTCTACAACGACCATGACCACCGAGACACGGTCTTCATCTCCGTCAATCAGGGCTACTACCATGACTGCACAAACAGCAACCTCGTCGACTCCAGCAACGACGTCAGTTTTAGCAGAATCCACAACCACTCCAACACCAGCACAAGCACACTCATCAGCACCAGCTATCGTTGCTTCCCTGGCACCCTCACTCCGATATCGTATTCAAGGCGCATGGCAGCTAGACTCGTACAAAGCAATACCAGTTGATCTGACTGGGCCACCCATTACCCGACGTCCATTCTTTCCCATGACCAAACACGTCACTGGAATTAGTAAGTCATCATGCCACCTCCCTTTCTTTTCATCGAATTGTCCACTAACTCTGCGCCCACATAGTCCTCTACACACCGGACGGCTATTACTCAGCTCAAATGCAAATACCAGGTCAAGCAGCCTTCCCCATAGACGACCAGAATGGTTGGGCAGAATCCGCAAAACGATACTACGCCTATTCGGGTCCCTTCTATGTTACTAAAGATCCAGGACGGGATAGCGAAACATTGAGACATCAGATGACCATATGTGTCAGTCCTGGAGAGGCAGGAAAGGTACAGCTACGCTCCTGGAGAATAGAGTTGGAAGATGAGCCAGAGGGAGGAGGAAAGAGGAGGGTACTGGTGTTGGGAACGGAGAAGCCTGTAATACGGAAGGGAAGGTCGTGTCATTTGGAGTTGAGGTATAGGAAGATGGTCGACAACTCGCATGGAAAGGCGCCGCAAGACTTGCAGGAGAGTGCCTGAGCGAGTGCAGATTCGAAGTTTGATTGAGTCTGAAGTGCGAAACCTGATCTCTCCAGCTGGCCTGGGTTGTTACCTTCGTGGCGGCTTTGAATGCAGGTGCGGAGGAAGAGAATCGGATACCATGCATGGACCATGCTGATTTCAGCTTGAGCTGGACCTAAGGGTTTACGATCATTCACTAAAGACTTCCTTTTTCTTTGGTACTTCTTTCCGGCGCAAAGCCACAAAATAGCCCTCACGAGACTCCTATCAACATGTTAAATCTGGCAGTCTGTCACTATCAGATACGGAAGATCTACCTTCCGGGAAGCTTCCGGCTTATCACGATATACTTTCTCAAACATTCTCTTCAGCTTCTTCTCAAACAGCTTATCCTCGGATCCTTGATAGAACTTAGCGACAAAGTTACCATCGGTACGAAGTGTGTCGAAGGCGAAGGAAAGCGCGGCTGTACAGAGGTCCTGGATTCATAACATCAATTATGAAGATCTTGAGCTGGTTTTGAAAAAGGCTTACCATGCTACCAGCATGATCGCGAAATGGTGTGCCGCTCGTGTTCATCATCCTAATATAGGGATCAGAAATGCTTCTTTTACCAAAACCGCTTGTTTGCTCCCAGGGTTCGGACATGTCACTGAGCACCACATCTACCACTCTCCCTGCTGCTTCATCTCTCTGCTTCCTACTCATATTGTCCAGTTCCAGTTTCGAAAACTCTTCCTCCAGTTTGATAGTTCCGTCAGCTTTCTTTTGCTTGGTGAGGTCCAGGTCTGCTTGGCGTTCCGATTCCAGGTAGCCATGCTCTGCTATTGCTTCTCCTCCTACTTCTGTAGTCTGATTCTTGTCATCCTCCTCCTCAGCGAATATAGATTTGCGCTTCGCACGTCCTCTTTCCGGATCAAGCACATACGACCTAACTTCCGCCTGAATCTCTGGCGAGAGAAAGTCACCCTGTATGGTCGAAACACCTCGTGGCGGTTGCGCCGGTAGTATGTCGACCCCAATAACCCTGCCATTCGGCTGTGTCCGGCTTATTGCGACTTGCGACCATGATCCAGGAGCATAACCAAGATCTACGACGGTGTTGCCCCTCTTGAAGATTTTGTATTTGTCATTGATTTGCAGTAGCTTGAAGGCGGCACGGCTTTTCAGGCCTTGGACTTTGGCTTCGCGGGCGTAAGGGTCAGAGGCTTGACGAGTTTTCCACCGTGTTGAGGAGGAAGATGAGGCATGTCTTGCGTTTTGGATGTTGGACTGCTGGTATAGGTGCAGGCTGACTTGTGATCTTTCACGAGATATCCGTAATGGTTTCATACATTTTGAGCTCGAAGTACATCTAGTCGTGATACCAGGTATAGCAAATATCGTTCTGGACATGTCACATCGTACTTCTTTACTCCAACATCGAATAGAGTGTGCCTCTCGTCCGACATCTCAATTGACGAATGCCAAGGCCGACCGTCCAGGATCACGTGGAGTAGTGACGAAGACATCAACATCAATAAATCTCCTAACACATAACACACAGGAGGCGGCTGCCGTGCTGGTGAAAGCAGCTACTGGCGCAATATTCTGCGCTCTTCCACTATCCTCATGGAGCCGCTGCTATGGACAGTAAGGCGTCTCCAACGCGGGCGCCTGTGCGTCTGCCTGGCCGCAAAGTGAGTACCTTGCTGATCCTAAACCCAGGCGCATTACTGATTGATTTAGTTGCGACAAGCTTCCTTAGTCTTACCATCGACTGGTGAACGAGTGAAGCGAGACTTTACATTACGAGATCCTAGATTACATCCTGCTTATTACCAACAAGACACTTCATCGATTGTCAACGATGAGCGCACACCCCTCCTTCCTACAAAACTCCCACCGCGGAGCCGAACAAGTACATCGCGAAGTACATCCTTTATAGATACTCTTGACAAGTTCCAAGACCTAGTGAGGAAGACATGGCGTGACTCTAAGGAATTCTGGAGCTCGAAGATTGGAAAAGATGTTTTCAAAGCTAGTATTGCATATCTTCTAGGCACACTATGCGTCTTCTGTACGCCCATAGCAAATATGCTAGGTACCCATCGAGATGCCAATCAACTCGTTGCGAATGTGGTTGTCTGGTTTGACCCAGCCCGTTCTGCTGGCAGTATGGAGCTCGCTTGGCTGCTCGGTTTTTGTGGCTTTCTTTATGGCGCTGCTATTGCCTTCAGTAGCATGGGTCTTACCATGGCCTTGGCTTCTCGTGACATGCTAGTTCCAGCTCATGTAATAGTCGTCTTGGTATTCTGTGGTGGTGGTCTCGGGTCCCTGGCGTGGTTTAAGCAGCACTATCAGCACCCTTTGGCTAATACAGCCACGAGTGTGACTGCCTTGGTTATTGTAGGAGTACTCACTAAAGAAGGAGCTGTACAAAGTGGGGACTTTTCTTATGCGCGAATCGTTCAGAACCTGAAAATGCTTGCAATTGGTATCTTAATAAGCACATTTGTCAATCTCGTACTTTTTCCTGTATCTGCAGCTAGGGAACTTCGAGAGTCCTTGAGTACGACAACGACAGCCTTTGGAGACTTGCTCGCAAAGATTACAGGAAGTTTCCTCTCCGGCTTGGAAGAAGATTTTGACCACCCTCTCGTCACGGAGTCACTCGCACGGTTTAATTCTGTATTTCACACCTTGCCGACACATCTAGCAGAAGCTCGGTACGAACATTTCTTGCTAGGGACTGAAAAAGAGTGGCATGCAGAATCAAGCCTTATCCATTGCTTACAAAAGATTGCTCAAGATATGGGAGGCCTGCGAAGCGCTGCAGCAACACAATTCGCCCTGATGAAAAAGAAGACGATTCGGAGGCAAGCCAGTGTGCTCAGTACACAACCGCTACGGTCGTTAAGCCGGAGCTCTTTTGGCTCTACTATTAGGGGAAAAGACGACCTTGCGGCACGAATGCTTGATTCCATAGAGGAGGTATCTGAAAACTCAAGCAGTGATGGTGATCGGATCAGGTCACATAAGAAGACACCATCGACATCCGCTCCATTGCGGTCTGCAGCCTCTATGCCAGGTTTACCCAGTTCAGGTGGTGCGGCTGAGCTATTTGATATCTTCATGTATCAACTAGGTCCTCCGATGGTGAGTATCCGCATATCCTGAGCTTGTAGATAAATATAGCTGATGTAGCCCAGAAATCCCTTGCATACACTCTTAAAGAGATTCTCAAGGATCTACCTTCACCCATAGATTGTCTCAGCGAGCGACCCCAGTACAGATCCAGCCTCAAAGATGCCATATGCCTTTTTGATACTGGCCGACGAGAGGCATTGAACACAGTATATCAGTCCAAGCAGATAAATCAGAACAAGGACCCAAGCAGGACAGCCGACTTTGAAGAAGTAGCCGCGAGCTGTGGTCATTTCAGCTCATCATTACAGGATTTCGCCGAAAACTGCCTGGATTATCTCGACATTTTGGATGATCTGGAGATGGAGTATGAACGTCATGGTCGTCGTAGTTGGAACTGGTTGAAGTTTTGGCAATGTCCTCGATCTTGGGCAAAAGATGCAAATGAAACCAAAGGTCGCGCCACCGAGATTCGATATAGAGGATCTGTTACTGACAAAGATGCTAGGCCCCGCATATCTTCACCAAATCACCGCTGTAACCAATAGCAAGACTGCAATGAGACAGACATTGACACATGCTATGAACAATCAATCGGACGACAAGCCTGCGTTTCCATATCGTCTATGGCCATATCTGCGCTTCTATCGACGAGAAGAGTTCCGCTTTGCCGTCAAAGTAGGTGGTGGTGCGGCAATATATGCAATGTTCTCCTATATACCAGCCACACAGGAGTTTTACAATCACTGGAAGATGGATTGGGGACTGGCAGCTTGTGAGTACAACATGGCTTAGCGGATGTGTAACATACTAACGACGTCTTAGACATGCTGGTTTGGTAAGAATCGGCAGATCGAAGAGATAGATTGATAATACTGACAGGAGATTGTAGTAGCATGACAGTTGGTGCTTCCTACGGCCTAGGTTTCTCACGAATCTGGGGTACTGCCATAGGGGGAGTTTTGTCGCTAACAGTATGGTTCGGGACTGCTCAAAATCCTATCGCACTCGCAGTCGTCGGTTGGCTCGTGTCTCTCATTTCATTCTACTTTGCAATGGCAAAAGACCAAGGTCCAATGGCTCGTTTCATCCTCCTCACCTACAACCTATCCGTGCTATATGCCTTCGCACTACAAGTCGAAGGAACCGATCTCAACCTAGTCGAAGCTCACGGAGGCCAGCAAACAATATTTCAAGTCGTCTACCACCGCGTCGTCGCCATAATAGTCGGTTGCGCTACAGGCGCCTTCGTCACCCGTGCCATCTGGCCAATCAAAGCCCGTAAAAAGCTCAAGTACGGCCTAAGTCTGCTCTGGCTGCGCATGTCGCTCATGTGGAAACGAGCACCTCTCTCACTCTTAACAGAAGGCGACGGAACTGACGTGCCCTCCTATATGGACATTCGCGAAGAAACTAAACTGCGCACATACGTCGATACACTCAACACTCTCCGTCTGAGCGCAGAATCCGAGTTTGAGCTCCGCGGCCCGTTTAATTCAGACGCTTTTGACCGTCTGCTCCAGTCGACGACGAAAATGCTCGACGCGTTTCATGCTCTCAACGTCATTATTACGAAAGACCTTAAAGCATCCCCGGGCGAAGCGGCGATTCTGGCGTACTGCGCTGATGAGCGCGATCAGCTGGCAAGAAGGATAAGCCATTTGTTGTCTGTGTTGGCGAGCTCGCTGTATATCGAGTATCCGCTTAATGACGCGCTGCCGAATATTGGGCATACGCGTGACAGGTTTTTGAGCAAGATCTTTGAATTTAGATCGAGACAGAATATGAAGAAGGAGAAGAAGGCTACGATCGAGGCTGCGGATGAGCAGCAGCAGCAGCAGCGTGATGAGGAAGATGGAGAGGTCGAGGTGGATGTGCAGGTAGAAGAGGAGGATTATGAGATTTTGTATGCGTATGCGCTTGTGACGGCGCAGTTGGCGCAGGAGATTGAGGTTTGTGCGAAGGAAGTTGAGGTGCTTTATGGGGTGCTTAATGAGGATGTTTTGAAGTTGCAGTGAGTAGCAGCATGGAAGAGGATGGGCGGGACGTGGGGCCCTGCGAGGTGCTAAGGTGTAATGAGGCATGATTTCCTTTATTGATTTTTAATACTTTTTCTGGCCTACAACTCTTGCCTGGATGTAGGAGTTTGTTGATGAGCATAGTGCAGGCCCGAGTAGGGGTGTCATATGTTTTTTGGCATGTTGTGTATGACTGACAGTCATTGAGCCTGTGTACATATTATGCATGGTTCATGAACACTCATAATACGACACGAAACAGAGTCTTCTTCACGCTAAGCATGAGTAGAGCAGGTACCTGACTTGGACCCGACAAACTTCTTCAACCCCTTACTTGCAGCTACTGTTGTATGGTTTCGTGGGAGGAAAGCTACGGTAATGTATGCTTATTATCTTCAGCAATCGAACGTCAACTTGTTGCTATAACTTCTTGAGATGAAAGACTATTGTATAGGCCGGTACATCCGATAATCGATGTAGTGTATACTGATCCAGATGTCCGCAGGTATGGCTGTTATGATGCTCATATCGGAATGGCTTGCTGAATTTTGTGGCGGAAGCATCTTTACAATAGAACATCATGTCATGGCTTCGTGCGAAATTCTGTTAGGTCTTCTATTGCGATGACTAGACAACAATGACGAGACATTTATACATGCTAAAAGTCAGAGTGATTGCATACATGTTTCTTTTAGTGTTCATTATATCAACAAAGGAGTACTGTGTTCAACGCTTCAAATCCTGCTCTCTCTATAGGCAACGACCTTACAAAGTGTAGGTCAATTTCTCTCCTGACACCTTGCCATTCCTCAACAAATCGAGACCCTCCATCACACCCTCGAATCCCTTGCCCTTCTTCAAAGGAGGCACTCTAATCTTGCCCTCCTGTATCAACCCCTCAGCCGCCGTCCAAAACTTCTTCGCAAACTCAAAGTCATCCTGGCTCGCAGGCACATCCTGACCCGCAAACTTGAACGCCTCATTCGTAATGGTGTACGCCAGGGTATGTCTGTTCTTAACATCCTTGCGCGGGAACTCCTGCACCGGTAGCAAACTGCTGTACTCCAAGTCACCGTCCTTAGAATCGGACGCCAAAGCATCCGCACAGATTTGCGGCGACGATTTCTCGCTGATGCAGTCGAAGGCGTAGCGCAGGCTGTTGTTGGTGTATTCCTTGATCTGCTCGGCGCACTTCTTGGCGTCACTGTAATCGAACGCTGCGTCGGCACCGTACGACTTCACGAGGTCGAAGTTCTTGGGCGAGCAGGTCGTGACGACGTTGAGGCCGGAGAGTTTGGCATATTGCATGGCGAAGAGACCTGTTGCTGTAGCTCCTCCGTAGATCAAAACGTACTCCTTCTCTGAGCTGGAGGTGTTGGAGCCAGGCTGAGGGAGACCTAAGCTCTGGTAGAGACCCTGGCCGACGGTTGAGATGGACACGCCCAGCGTTGCGGCTTCTTCGTAGGAGATGTTGGAGGGCATTTTCATCTGGACGTCGGCCTTGGCCACGACGTATTCGCCAAAGGCACCGTCTTGAGGGGTTACGCTGGAGACACCGTGGACGAAGCCGGCGACCTTGTCACCTTTGGAGAAGGATTTGGTGGCGGAGGGACCAACGGAGACGACTTCGCCGGCGTAGTCGCAGCCGACTGTTGCGTTGTCTTGGGGGAGGTAGTCGATGTGCTTCCAGCTGTAATGGGGTCAGCATTTTCTGAAGGCCGTGTAAAGAGTGCTGATGCTTTACTTACTCGGTAGGGTTCTGTTGTGTGGTGTCAGTAATGGTAGGTGAGTGAGTGAAAGGAAGGTGCTATAGACTTACTAAGCCGACTGCGTGGACCTTGACGAGGAGGTAGTCATCCCTGGGCTTTGGGACGGGGGCATCTGAGACAATGGATGCTTTTCCCTTGGACACTACCTTGATTGCCTTCATGGTGCTCGGTGCTGACATGATGAAATGAGGTTGTAGATGTGTGGTAAAGAATAGATATTTCACAATAGATGAAGAGTATGTAGCGAGGGGTTATATATGCAGCTCTCCAAAAAGCCAATGGCAAATAGACGGGAAATCAGCCGGTAGATGATGTCGTGTTTCGATTGACTTCGGTGACGTTTGGTTCAATCACAAGCAAAAAGCTTGTCTTGCTTACAAACATAAGGTAGCTAAAACAGCTCAAGTCTTTACGCAAACAGGCATGAGAAATAACGAGCAACGGCCTGAGGACTATCTGTTATGGTAATACTGTCGTCTCTGCTGCCATCTCATATATCTTGTCTCACAATTCCAAAGCTTTATGCTTATAAGCCTTCCCTCCACTCCCATAATCCCCCGCACCCTGATGCTGGCCCCTCAACTTATACTTGTATATGCACAACCCCTCCAATCCCACCGGTCCTCTCGAATGAATTTTATTCGTGCTAATCCCAACCTCTGTGCCAAAACCAAACCGCGTCCCATCCGCAAAGCGTGTGCTGGCATTCCAAAAAACACCTGCGCTGTCTACGCCAGCCATGAAGCGTTCTGCGCGCTCGGAGGAGCTGGTCAAGATGACATCTGTGTGGTGAGAGCCGTGGGCGTTGATGTGGGCCATGGCGAGGTCGACGGCGGTGTCTGCGGAGGATGATGAGGAGGCTGGAATGGTTTTGACAGCGAGGACGAGGTCGAGGAATTCGGTGTCGTAGTCGGCTTCGGTAGCGCTTTGAAGTAGTGCTGCTTCGTGCTTGTCGAGGGATTGTGAGAGTGTGGATTTTGAGATGGAATCGCAACGTAAAGAGACGCCGTGAGATAGCAGTGCGCTGGCAATATTGGGGAGTTTGGTCGTAAGTGCTTCTTCGTCTACAAGCAGCGTTTCGACTGCGTTGCAGGCAGCTGGGTACCCGAGTTTAGCGTCTAGTAGCACGCGCAATGCTCCTTCCGCATCTGCGTCGGCACAGAGGTAGGCGCTGCATAGGCCATCGGCGTGACCGAGAACTGGGATTCGGGTGTGGTTTTTAATGTAACTAACGAGATCGTTGCCACCGCGTGGGATGACAAGGTTAATGTAGCGGTCCTGTTGGAGTAGTGGATCTATCACGTCCCGCGTGGTAACGAGTTGTATAGAATCGTTGGGGACTTGAGTAGATTGGAGAGCTTTTGAGATGACTGTTGCTATGGTTTTGAAGGATTCTGTGGATTCTTTGCCGCCTATTTTGAAAATGAGCACATCTATCATTCTAGTACAATAGCACATAATGTAAACTCGCACCTTTCAGTATAGCGGCGTTGCCGGATTTGATGGCGAGAGAGGCAATGTTTGCAATTACTTCCGGACGAGCCTCGAAAATAATGAGGAGAACACCTATTGGACAGCTCACTCGTTCTAGGATAAGACCGTCGTCAAGCTCTGTTCGTAGATCTATCTTGCCAACTACAGTAAATCAACATGATATCAGCGACCATCACCTCAAGCACAACATAAATGGATGTCCAAATAGAACAAAGCAATAATACAGCAAACATACCAGGATCTTCAAGCCCTTCCACGTCTAATATCCCTTGCAGCATGTCTTCAAACTTGCCCTTTTTGGCCAAATCCAACCTCTTAACAAGACTTTGCCTCAATTCACCATCTTGTGCAGCTTTAGCCGCGAGAGCAAGGTCTTTTGCATTCGCTTCCAAGATTTCATTTTTTGAGTCACGAAGAGCAGCATGTATTTGTCTTAGCGCATTGTTTCTTGCATCAACTGGCAGCCTTGCTAATGTCAGAGCAGAGATGGAAGCAGCTTTCGCCACCTCTACGGGTGATGAATTGGTCAAGCTCATCGGTATGATAATTCGTTGTGCATGGGCATGCGAAGCGAACTGTTTCAAAATGTGGAAATTGGATTTTTGTTTCAGAGTCTATCGATAAAGGGGCTCGAGATCTTGAAAATGAAGGGTAGCTCGGTGATCAGGCTAGGAATCTCTGGCAGGTTAATCTCATGCTCTTCTGCTATCATGTTATTGGCAAGTGAGGAGTCAAGCATGTATACATAGGTAATCGTATAGCAACTCAAACAGCGCGGAATCGAAATTGGCCATGACGTGTAAAGGAAGACGCTGTCATAGGTTTGTTTCAGGTAAAACACGCTAGCCCGCCCTCATCAGCCCCTCCCGCAACTCACCGTCAGCCTTTCCCGCCAGAGCCTCTTTCTTGGCTTCTCTTTCTCAAAGCAGAAAATGTAAAAGTAGAAGCGCACTTAAGAGCTGTACTTAGCTCAGCCTATTCCGGTGAGCACTGTCGCTCAGCCTGGTTTCCAGGGAGGTGAGGGGAAAGGCCATTTTTTGTCTCTTGTTGCTATTGTTGTCCGTGGCGACACGTTCTATTTTGGTAGATCGCCAGGGGGCGGTGTAAGTTTGCTGTAAAGAGACAAACGTTTTGTACCACTGTACTGTCTATACACGCAATACACGCAATTTATGGCGCGTGCGCGAGGTTGTTGTTACTGGTGAGACAAGGCTGTCCTGCCTCTTTTTCTTCTTATACCTAGCCTCTCGCCTGTGCAGTTTCATACTTTGCATCTTCTTCCTCTCCTTTCATTCCTGCCTTCTCCTGCATTCCACGTTGCCCGTTCCAACCACAAACAAACAAATCAACCCATCGCATACACTACACATATACCTCTACTCTCCACACACACACCCTCCTCTTTGAGCGCAAGCAAAGTCCAATCGGCAATCTTTCTTGCTCAATTACCACAACCTCACTTTCACTATCATGAAGACCTACACTCATTCGCTCAGCGCCGGCGCTGTTGCATCCCTCCTTCTCACAATCGCGTCAGCTTGCACTCCTCTCAAGGACGCCGGCTGTACACCATCAGACCCAGCGCTAGGCAAGACTATCACCGCAGACTTCACGAAAGGCGCCTCCAGTGACTTCTCCACCACTGGTGGTCCCGTTACTTACGGCTCAAATGGTGCTCAGTTGAACGTCACCGCCCCCGGCATTGCACCCACACTCATTTCAAACTGGTATATCATGTTCGGTAGAGTAGAAGTCGTCATGCAGACTGCTCCTGGTGTTGGTATGGTCTCAAGTGCTATCCTTCAATCAGACGATCTCGACGAGATTGACTGGGAGATTCTTGGTGCTACTCCTGCTGTTGCGCAGACCAACTACTTCGGCAAAGGTCTTACTCTCACCTATGACAGAGAGAAGGATGTTGCTGCACCTACCAGCCAGACTGCTTTCAACACATATGTGATTGATTGGGACTCTCAACGCATTACTTGGTCTGTCAACGGTGTTATTGAGAGGACACTTAATGCAGCCGACGCCGACCCCAACCAATACCCCCAAACTCCTATGCAAGTCAAGATTGGCCCGTGGGCTGGTGGTGGTAAGTTTGATAATTCTTATACTGCTAAATTCGAGCGTGATATACTAATTCTTCTCTTTAGACGCCAGTACCAACCAACCTGGCACTGTTACATGGGCTGGTGGTGCCATCAACTGGGCCAATGGTCCTTTCATCATGCAAGTCAAGTCAGTCACCGTCCAGGACTACTCGACGGGCTCATCGTACAACTACCCCTCCAACTTCAACGGCGCCTACTCTCAAATCCTCGCCGTCAACGGTGCCATTGGTGCCGTAGCTGGTGCACCTGCCACAGGCTCCACTGGAACCTCTTCCTCCGCTCAGGTAAGGAGTCAATCCACCCCCTCCAGCACCCTCAGCACAGCATACATTCCTGCATCTACCCAAGCCTATGGAGATTCTCCTAAAACAGGATATCCATGGGTTCCCTTATCCGCACCTACGAGCACCATCCTTTCCTCCCCATCCTCCACATCCACCTCCTACGTTCTCCACCCCGTCCGAGCATCAGTTTCTGCCGCAAGCATTTCAGCACTGCAAGCACAGCACTATTGTCTCCTTCTAACCACCGCTTTTGCGATTGTTTTAATGCTTATCTGATTTGTTCCTGTTACTTGCTTCAGTCATCATCTGCTGCTTCTACCTCTACCTCGTCATCTGCTTCTTCTTCTGTCGCAACCTCCTCTTCTGCTTCAGCCGCAATCTCCTCCTCAGCATCTGCTTCTCGCACCTCCTCCGGCACTGCCGCCGCGCACACCTCCAACTCAACAACCTCACAGGCTCCCTTCTCAAACTCAACCACAACAAAGGCATCAACCACCAACACCGCTGCCGCTGCCTCCGCCTCAAACGCACGTTCCTCTATCGCCGCTTCTGTCTCGGCTTCCATGGGAACGATGCCAGCTGCTCAAGGCCTTGCTGGTCAAGTCGATGCCATCACCGCTACAACGTTAGTCACTACCAACGGCGCTGTCCAACAATCTACTGTCACATCGATCGTTCATGCTTCATCGGGAACTGCTAAAGCTAGCTCGACTTCAACCGGTATTGTGCAGCAGACTGGCAATGCTGCTGTTAGGGGAAGCTTGATCAATGCCGGGGTTGTTGCTGGTGCTGTGTTTGGTGCGGCCACTTATGTGTTGTAAGCTAGCGAAAGAACAGTTGGGACAAAGAATTTGAATTTTATTGCATAGCGTTGGTGTTTTTCTCTGGATTCGGTGGGTTGGACTAGGAAAAAAGTGAACGAAACTGGACATGGTGGTGGACAAATGGGCCTGAGGATTCTGCACAACGAATTCATGGAATGGATGATTTGCATTGCATCAGTGCATAGGCAAGGGCAGTTTGGCATTTGGGAAAGAGTTGGGAAAGAGTTCAAGAACATCGACCATTTGGAGCTCTTGGTCTTGTGTACTTCTATCATCCACGTGTTCTGCTGGACAGAACGGAAGGACTTTTATGTAGCTTTAGTATATTGAAGAAAACACTCGTTTTTTGTTTTGCATTCTTGTACACTACATGTTTGGGTTCCAGACTGTATACATATCTTCCTTGTCCCAAACATGGACTGACTGTGTTGTGTTAGAAGGTTGACGTCGACAATGAGTAAGTAAGGTACCATGGATTCGCCGCAAGAAAAGCCCAGATATAGCAAAGTCCTGTACGACAGAAGTTGATACGGGGTGGGGAATCTAGGGCGAGAGTGAACTACAGGTCAAATCATGTCCATCATCCTTTCAAGTCATCTACATTCGTCGCCACGTCCCACTCTTCAATAACTATTTCCGCATAACCTCTCTCATCGCCCTCGGAACCATGAGCAACGGTTAACCTCATCCCACCGTCGCATGACGAAAATATCACCCGGCGGTAATCTACCTCTCCTTCTGTCTCTTCCTTCTCAACGTCAATGTCAAAGCCCTCTACAGAGGCTTTCCACAACTCGTCTTGCTTAGACTGGGGAACGCCGTAGAAACCATCACACCAGTTTTCACGCTTCAGGGCTCTCCAGGCCGCTACTCGAGCAAGTTTGAGCGAGGGTATGTCGTCTTGGTAAGTTCCTCTGGAAAAGGCTACATGACAAAAACCCGCATCTTCAAGGTCGTCAACACACTCCCCGCCGCACGCTCCGCAGCTTGGCTTGCGTGTTCCACACATGCCATCTGCGACAAGTTTAGAGATCTCTCCCCAAACGAAGAACATGAGCTGAAAAAAGCGTGCTTCAAAGATGTACACGCTGAGGTGGGTATTGAACAAGACTCCCCAGTAATATATTACGGCGATGTGAAAGACGGCTGTGAAGGCTCAAAGATGACGGCGGAAGTGGGCGGGACGGTGGAAGGAGGATATTTGGAGGTAAGGATTGAGCAGTGGAGAATTGATGGGGAGGAGGAGGGTGATGGAGAGATGAGTTGGGATAGCCAGTATACTGGCGATGAGGTGACTGATGATGAGGATGAGGACGAGGACGAGGACGAGGATCATGAGTCGGATGATGACGAGGAGGAGGAAAACGACTGAGGTATCTGCACCACTGCTGACGATTGTCGACATGGTGTCGTTCTTTGTATACTACTATACTGTACACCAAGAAACATCAGAACCAGCAATCTCGCATAACCTCTTAATTGCAGTCGTCGCAACGATCTTTGCTGCTCTACTGATCCCTGATGTGTGGTATCGTAGGACTCAGAAGTGTTTCGGCGAATGAGACTCATTCTGCCTCAATGATTTGCTTTTGGTAGGATGATGATGATGATGATAATATAGCTTTGGATTTCTCGTGTACCAGGATCCGCGCGTATATAGCTTTTGTCAAAATATGGCGTTCTCTAAGGCCACACTCTTGTAACGAAATCCAGAGGCTTCGCAACCAGATTTCGCTATACAAGTCGTCGTTCGTAGCAGAATTCGTTGGAGAATGCACCGATTGCAGCACTTCCGACCAAGCACCCCTACCACGACAGAATCATCATACATCTCCCACCACAATCAACCAACCAGCCACTCATCAGAACCCTCTCCCCCTCCCACTCATCCTCTGCTCATGCATCTCCGGATGCCGATGCACACTCGGCATCAACCCCAAGCCAACCGCCCTCCTCACACACCTCGCGACCCTCCTCTGGTTAACCCCTCTGAGGCCCGTCTCCCTCCCACTCCTAATCCTGCCCATCTCACTCACCCATTCGCCCACCATCGCAAAATTCCTATACTCCCTCAACGGATTAATGCCCAAGTCATCAAGCACATCCCTACTTCCTTTCTTCCTCGTATTTGCAGGCGGTAGGTTATTCCTGTTATTGGCGAAGCGCGCTTGTCGTGCTTTTTGCATCTCGACAGAGGAAAGGTCATGCGGCGCGTAGATGTCGCCAGATTCCCAGCGCCGTGTCGCTTGGGCTTCGAGGTTGCGGAGGCGTTGTTTTTCGGCTATGGTGGCGGCGGAGGAGGCGCGGGAAGCGGCGGTATAGGCGGGGGTGAAGGTACGTTGGAGGGTGGAGAGGAGGTCGCCGGCGCCGGCTGGGGTGGAATTTGGAGTGGTGGTTGTGTCGGGAGGAGAACGGCCGCGTCGTGGGAAGGGGAAGAGGGATTTGTTGGCTGAGGTTGTGGTAGAGGAGCGTTCGGAGGGGCGGATGGAGTTGGGGTTTCTGGCTGGAGCGATGGAGTCGAGGAGAACTGCGGACTTGGTGGTTAGATTGACGGTGTGGGTGGAAAGGAAGGGCAAGGATGTACTGGATGCTGGGTTTGGTTCATCTGCTCTCAGACGTGTAGTTGTGGAAAATGGTGCCGAGGGGTGTTTCTGTAGACGGCATTGTGTCCACAGTGATCGTAAAGATGCTTTTGGTATTTGTGTTGGCATTGTGGTATGTTGGGTGATGGTGTTGTTGTTGATTGGGGAAGATGAAGATGGAGGATGAGGTCGATAAAATGTAGCATCACATGTCAGAGTAAGTCATTCGCTCCATTGGAGCACCTCAAAATGTCCAGAAGGAAACAACACATCGACAGACGATAGCAAGTGACACTGAAGCACTTTCTTTCCCCATCTGTGTCGTCCCTCGCCCTGCATACAGTTCTGCAGAGTAACGCAAGATGTCAAAGACATCGTAACACACTTTGAACATACAACACCATCCACAATGCCGTCACATCTTACCCGCAGGGTGTTTCAATGCCTGATCGCAAACAAGCCTCTGTTCCCTCATCGACATCTACATACTGTGAGGACCAGAATACCCCGTCGCCATGGCGTCTCACTACTGCGCCCCAGCCAGCAACAACGACGTGCCCTCTTCCAAAACCTCTTCGACAACAAGCAGAAAGATCTTCGAGAGCCGACACTGGATCCTGGAATGGACAAGATGCTAGAACTAGACAAGCGAATACATTTGGTAGCTAGGCTACCACTTACAGAAGATCTGATTACAGCTTTCAATGCTTTCATAAGCAGTCGAAATAAAAGACAAAGACCCATAGAAGATTTCCATGCCGTTAGGCTATTACAGACTCTGCAGACCATAGAAAAACAACAGCAGCAGTCTAGGGGACAACATCCGATTACGGATCTGCCGACCTTTGTTTCGCATCTGAGACTGGCTTTGGATACCATTAATCGATATCCGAAGCGATTGACAAAGACTCACAATGCTCTGGGTCGCGCAATATTCAAAGCTTATGAGAAATACTCACCGGACGTGCCTGATGAAGAGAAAGCGAATAGACTAGGGCGTGCTCTACGGCACTATATTAGCATACTATGTGGTACGGGCGACACACAGGATGCTCTTGTTCTCATACAGGATGCTCTTGCTGCTTGGGGCATTGAGAAGAAAACGACAGAGACTCCTAAAAAGACTTCACAAGTGTGGACACGTTTGCTGCAGGGCTTCGCCGCTGAACACAATGAAGAGATGATGCTTCGTGTAATAGATCTGGCAAAGGCAGAGCTAGGAAGGCTTGATCCGCTAATACATTTGGTGATGACTATGCATAATGCCAAGCACAACAATGTAGATGGCACCAAAGAATGGTTTCGCAACTCCATCTTTAGTCCTCCCAATGTCGATTTTGTAACACGATGGTCTGGAAGTCCCTATAAAAGTATACTGGAGTTTTGTATACGGAATAACGAAATGGAATGGGGACAGAGTGTACTCCAGTCTAGCAAGGCCAGGACTCAAGAGCAGCATACTTGGGATGCTATTTTCCACGCAGCTGCAGCTACAGGGAAGAGTGTGGATGATATTGACAAGATGATCAGTGTCATGGTAGAGCAATTACAAGCTGGCGGAAAAGATGCTCGACCTGATATTGAAACATTCAATGGTCTGATCGATTTCGCTCTATCGAGAAAGGACGCATACACAGCAGAACGATACTTCTCCCTATTAGAGAAGTGGAAGGTCGAACCAAATGCACGTTCATTCATCCTCCAAGTACAGTATAGATTGGAAGCAGGAGATATCAGTGGAGCACTTCAATCATACGAAAGACTTCGTGACGAGAAAATCGACAACGACGAAGATTGGGAAGTCATGAATCACTTACTACTAGCGGTACTTAACCAACCAAACATCCCCAACGAAACAATCATCGGCCTGGTAGAAGACATTTCCGATCGGCGACGAGTCTTCCTCGCCAATACCGTAATAGCACTCTGCACCTACCACCTCAAACGCGACGAATATCTCGAGCTAGTCGACCTCCTCCAAACATATTCCTACCAATACAGCATCGCCGAACGCATCCGCATCCGCGACCACCTCGTCCAATTCACACTCGACCCCGCCACCGACACCGGCCGCGCCTGGGACACCTACATGATCTTTCACCAAATCTTCGACATCGAAACCGGCCGCGGAATCCGCGACACCATCATCTCCTCCTTCTTCGACCGCGAACGCCCCGACCTCGCCACCCACGTCTTCACCCGCATGAGTCGACACGTCCGCGCCGACACGCGACCCGACGAAGAAACCTACGTCCGCATGTTCGAAGGCATCGCCAAAACAGCAGACACCGAGGCCCTCGAAGTCGTGCACAACCTGCTCAAACTCGACACCGAGACCGATCCCACAACGCGCATTCTCAATGGCCTGATGATGGCGTACACGGGCTGCGATGCACCTAGACGGGCGCTTGAATTCTGGGACCAGATTTCTAGGTCGGATGAAGGGCCGTCGTATAATTCGCTGCATATTGCATTTCGGGCGTGTGAGAAGGCGCCGTGGGGACATCGGACGGCGAAGAAGATTTGGGAGAAGTTGCTGCAGTCGGATGTTGTGATTGGGAAGGATTTGTTTGCGAGTTATGTGGGCGCGTTGAGTGGACAGAGTTTGGTGGATGAGGTTGTTGAGACTACGGATAGGATGGAGGAGGTTGTTGGGGAGGGGTTGGATGCGAATACGTAAGTTGTGAAAGCTGTTTACGTGTATTGCTTTGCTAATTCGTTTGTGCAGACTGGGCGCGATATATAATGCGGCAACAGGCTTTGCGTGGCAGGAACGTATTGAAGAGTGGGCGAAGGAGAGTCATCCTGGTATCTGGGAAGAGCTGAGTAAACGTGGTTATCAGGAAGATGAGATGGGAGTTAAGAAGATCTTGGGTATAGATCGTAGTCTGAGGGCTTGAGCTGCTGGTCATCATGGATGACTATTCGCCGACTGTTACTAGGCATCAGGAAACGCATAGTCTTCGATATCTAGTTAATGATATTTCATATGAGGTATTGCCCATGGCGAAAGGAATATCATCTGAGGACCCTTCGCGAACTATAAGACCGAGTTCTCAGTACCAGGTATAATAAAGTTTATCTGAATTAGCTAGCTTATCGAGCTAGGCCGCGGCGTTTCCAGTCGCAGTAGAACCAGGAGTAGCTCATTTACCACCCGGCTTCAACGTTCGCCATCGCACCCATGTATCCTAAACGTATGAAGACATGCATTCTCTTGAACATCTGTCCAGTGTTTCATCTGAGATAATTTTCTCTCGGTGGAAGGCACATCGTCTGGGGACTCTTAACGAACTATACAACTAAATCCTTAATATGACAAAGCATATGTCAATCAGCTGTCTCATTGAGTGCCCTCAATACCTTTCGGTCGTGGTGAAGTGGGGAGTGGTTGAGACACACGCTCGTCTCTAGTGTTCGTCTTGAGTGCCGAGCTGCAGCTCAGTCGCCCGTGGCCCTATCGACTCGTCGTCACATTATGCAGTTTTGGACCTTCATCAAGTTCCCTACGATTGCCTCCTGTCCAGTAGTATCCTGTTCCAAAGACCTAATTTGCACGACATTGCCGCGCACATGGTACATGTTCGTCCACATCAACAATCGACCATGAAACCAGTCATATCTTGCCCTTCGCACCTTCCCCTTCGCCTCTTTCAGGCCAAAACTCCACATCACCTTCAGCGTTTATATTGCCCTTCCTCAACACCTCTCCCTTTTCTTTCATTATATCCTCCAATGTAACCTTCGTATCTGAAAAGATATGCAAATGATCGCTGATCAGATGCCGTGCTTTGCATCCAGGGCACGTTATCAAGACCGTGCCTTTGTGGTAGCCTTGTTTGGAAACTGTGTGGGCGGAACGGTGCTGGCAGGCTTTACAGGTGAAGGTGAGTTCGTAGATGGGTTCGTTGGGGTTGCGGTGCGGTGCGGGGCGTGAGGGGAGAGGCTGTGGTGAGGATTGTGTGGTAGTGTTGAGGTTGCGGTGGAGGTAATGCCGTGGTGCCATTGCGATGGGAAGAGGATATGGTCGCCATCGGAGCGAGGAGGCGTGATTTGTGCACAGAGAAGAGGTGGATGCGGCGCGAATTGTTTGGTGGTGACTGTGTGATGGAAAGGGCCTCAGTGGGGCGAGGCTGCGACAGCAAGCGAGTACTGTTGGTAATCGTGTCGTCGACATTGTGAATTGATGATGTTTGTGCATATTTGTTTTGCTCGAGGATGGGATACCTGGTAGTTCTGAAACATCGTCAAAGTTTCATGATGCCCTTTACGTAAACTGGGGCCAGCCCTTAACTCCGCGCAGCATGTGATGAATTGCTTCCGAAACAGAAAGAACAATTCACTTCCCGAGTCTCGACAGCGCTTCTGGTAACTCATCTTTCTTGCTATAACTTCCTCGTCATACGGTCGAGTAGACACACTCCTTTTACCCTACACCTTGTCCAATCCTATATGCTCACGCAGCCAATAAAAACCGAGCCGGTATTTCGCCCCTCACTTCGATCACTGCCCGGCATTAACTCCGCGACCTTGCTTTCTGGTAGAGGAAGGCATTGACATCAGATTATTGTGGTTTTCTGTTTCGATTGAGAAGACTCCAGTAGAAGCGTTTCAAGCGTAGAAAGTAGAGGAAAGAGGGCAAAATGTTGAGTGGAAGAGGAGGAAGAACCAAGATCCGTGCACCTCGAAGAGTAAGTGGCAGCTCTTTCCTTAGATGTGTTTGCGGAATGCTGCATTAGTTTGATTAGCTGCCCTTAGCAATCTCTCATCAACAGCTGTCACCTGCATCTCTCTATGTCATGTCCTTCACTATTCATCAATCCTCTCATCTCTCTACCTTCAATGGCAAGATTTACTCACACCATGTATCGACAGGCTGGACTCGCGAGTGCCAATAATGACATTGACTTTGAAGAAACATGGAACGTCATAGCCTCTTCTCTCAAGGAAATGCACACTAAGAATGCCTCACAACTCTCCTTTGAGACGATATACCGTCACGGCTACAAGATCGTATTGAAAAAGAAGGGAGAAGTGTTTTATGATAGACTCCAAAAGTTTGAGCAAGATTGGCTTGGTAACCATGTCCAGAGCCATCTGCGCACACTTGTAACGCCGAGCTTGCTTAACAATGGTCAATCTGGAAATCCAGCGACAGTCAATGAGCGGAGGACTGCAGGAGAGAGGTTTCTGAAAGGCGTGAAAGAAGCATTCGAAGATCACCATCTAGTCATGAACATGGCTACGGATGTCTTTATGTATTTGGTGCGTGGGTTATGATGAATGAGATGCGGCATTCGCTAATATTTCCTAGGATCGAACATATTGTGCTGACAATCGCCGACCTACAATCTACTCATCTGGCATGATGCAGTTCCGAGATCACATATTACGTACAGCACCAGACACCAACGTCAACCGAAAGATGCTGGAAATACTCAATGCGATCATTCTGGAGCAGATTGCGATGGAAAGAGAAGGAGATATCATTGACAAGAACCTAATCAAGAGCTGTGTATACATGCTGGAAGGTTTGCATGAATCCGCAGAAGAGGCGGAAGATGAAAGACTATATCTCACCTCATTCGAGAAGGGCTTCCTCGATGCCAGCAGAGAGTTTTACAAGGAAGAAGGCAACAAGCTCATCTCAGAAGCTGATGCTGCCACATATTGTCGGCGCACACTAGACAGGATTGACCAGGAGCAGAAGCGATGTACATCGACTTTGTCAGAGACAACGAAAGCGAAGATCACGGCTGTGGTAGAAGATGAGCTAATCAAGAACAAGATACGAGATCTGATTGCCATGGAAAGTGGAGTAAAGCACATGGTAGATAATGACAGGTTCGATGATCTTGAACTCGTCTACGATATCAACTCGCGAATAGACCCGAAGAAGCTGGAACTCACTCAGGCAATACAGCGACGAGTACAAGAAGTCGGAGCTGCTGTGAACGAGTCAGCCATGAATACTTCGCAAGCAGCACCGCAAGCGAATGCAGAAGGCGAAGCTAAGCCAACAATCAATCAGCAGACTTTAGCTGCCATTCAATGGGTGGACGCCATTCTACAATTGAAAGACAAATACGACCACCTATGGAAGGTTTCGTTCCAGTCAGATGCAATCATTCAGCCAGCACTAACACGCAGCTTTACTGACACCATTAACTCTTTCTCACGGAGCGCCGAATACATCTCCCTTTTCATTGATGAGAACATGAAGAAGGGGTTGAAAGACAAGACGGAAGCTGAAGTTGACAATGTTCTGGAAAAGGCTATCGTGTTATTGCGCTACATTCAGGATAAGGACATGTTCGAACGCTACTACAAGAAGCATCTGTGCAAGCGCTTGCTGATGGGCAAATCTGTCAGCATTGATGTCGAGAAACAGATGGTGAGCAGGATGAAGATTGAACTGGGGAGCAGTTTCACGAACAAACTGGAAGCTATGTTCAAAGATATGAACTTATCCGAAGATCTTACCAATGGATACCGAAACAAGATTGCTGCATTAGCAGAAGGAAGACGTACTGAACTTGACATTAAGGTATTGACGAGTATGACATGGCCGCTGGAAACAATGCAGGCGGTCGATAGTGGCGAGGAAAGCAAGATGCAGTGCACCTTTGCACCTGCTGTGGAACGCATCAAGGCTAGCTTTGAAAGTTTCTACGCCGAAAAACACTCTGGTCGTAAGCTTACGTGGATGGGTAACATGGGAACGGCTGATATTCGTGCTGTGTTCCCCATGATTGAGGGCAAAACTGGTCGTCTAGCTAAAGAGCGCAGACACGAGTTGAACGTCTCGACATATGCTATGATTGTCCTACTTTTGTTCAACGATGTTCCAGACAACGGCTTCCTTACTTTCGACCAGATTCAAGCAAAGACCAACATTCCAACATCCGACCTCATTCGCAATCTGCAAGCTCTGGCAGTAGCGCCCAAAACGCGGATCCTTCTGAAAGAGCCAATGTCTAAAGATATCAAGCCCACTGATCGCTTCATGTTCAATGAAGCCTTCAATACGCAGTTTCTGAAGCTCAAGGTCGGTGTTGTGGCAGCTGGTAATAAGGTTGAAGGCGAAAAAGAACGTCGCGAGACTGAGAAGAAGAATAATGATTCTCGAGGTTTTGCAATCGAGGCTGCTGTGGTGAGAATTATGAAGCAGAGAAAAGAGCTCACGCATCAACAATTGGTGGCGGAGACGGTGACACAACTGGCGGCACAGTTCAAGCCAGATATTGGCATGATCAAGAAGAGGATAGAGAGTTTGATTGAAAGAGAATACCTGGAGAGAGTGGAGGAGAGTCAGCCGCAGGCTTATAGGTACCTTGCGTAGATGACTTGTGGGAGGATTTCTTTGTGTTTGTTTTTCGACTGGCGAATAATGGCTGTGATGACCGCCAATGATGATATGAGCATTGACGGCGAATGGAAAGTAATCTGCATAGTATGGCATGGCATGGCGTGTAGTGCAGAAACAGAAATGATGGAGTCTTTGTTGAGCCATCTGGGGCATGATTTCGTAGCGAGCTCCGAGGAGACAGGATAGGTGCTTTGATTCATGCGTCTTCACAACGCTTGTTGTAAGAAATGTCAAAAGAACTCGATGATTCCAGAATTCCTAAGAATCCTAAGAATCTTAAGCAACTCAAGTATTCTGCACATCCACGTTTTCGGTCTCATTTGCAACCTTCCTTGCAATCACTCCTTCTCCACCAAACTAAAGTCATCAGCTCTACAATCACTCACTCATCCCCCTCCAAACTAAAATCAAACTCCTTGAACACTTCCTTAAACGCCTCAGCCTCCTGTGTCTCTTCCTCCTCGCTTTGCCCGCAATCCTGCCAGTTCATCCTTTTTTCCAATCCGAGCAGTTTCGCGAGCACGCGCCGCCCGAATTGAACGTTGAAGCGGATGCTGGAGGGGATGGGCATGCTGAGGAGTGTCGTTGTTCCTGATGGTGATTGTGGTGGTGGGTTGCTGAGTTGGGAAGATGATGGTTCTGTTTTGATCTTGGTGCTGTTTGTCTCTGTTTCTGTTTTGGTTTTGTCGTCGTTCGTCTCTGTCTTCACATCACTCGAACTCGCGTCGCTCGCCGGAGTCCACACCCAAACTCTAAACACATCCCCTCTTTCACTCAAAATCTCATCTTCTTGCTCCCCCTCATCCAGCTTTCTCTTCGTCCACTTCACATCGCCCCATCCTTCGTTCTCAGCTTCGACTTTCATGCCCGCTTCCACTAACCCTCGTTCTATCGTTGACTGCGCAAGTGGTGCCCACTGCCAATGTGCGTGCACGCCGCCTCCTCTGCTAACTTCCCAGCATACACTGCCTAGTTTTCCTTGTCCTGCTTGTTGGACCATGGCATTAAGCGCGTGACGATACCGTCGCATCTCCGCCATTGTGCCTGCGCGCGCCACGGGGTCTGGAATCGATGCGAGCGTGGGAGCGTGCGCGAGCGGGATTATGAGGATGTGTGCCGGACAGGCTAGAGCTGGTGCTAATGTTTTCAGCGTCGAGGCGGTGAGGAGCGGCCCTTTTGCGGTTGTCAGGTAGGCGTCGCCGCCGATGGAGGTGATCAGGTGGGTCGCAAGATTCGGGTTTGAGAGACAGAAGAAGCACGAGTCGGGTCCTGGTGGGGGCTCGTTTCTGCGGCCGCGCTTGTGGGGACGTCCGCTGCTGTTGTGCTGCGTTGAGGCGAAGCGGGAGAAGGCTTCTGCTTGGGAGGTAGTAGAAGCTGCTGGGGCGGATCGCTTTCTACTCAAAGTGAAGGGTGAGGCTGTTGTGCCGGGGGGTATTGTGACGGGTGCGCTTTCTGAGGGCGTGAGCGAGAAGGCATAGATCCATTTTTCTTTCGAGGTGTTGCCGTAGGGTGCGATACTTAGGAAACGCGTGGTTGGATATGTTGTATTCGGGTCTGTAGGGTCGGTGGGAGGGTGGAAGAAGGGTTCGCGTTCGTAGAAGAAGGGGGAGGTGCTGAAGTGGTAGCGGGGTTTGAGGGCGCTGCAGAGATCGGAAAGGATGTGGTGGGTTGCGGGTGCAGTGACGTCGTCGCTAGGTGTGGGTTTAAGAGCTTTGGAGCCTGTTTCGATACCGTGAGGCCAATCGCTTGTGATGAGTATATCGGGTGTATTTGCACCTTTGAGAGCTGAGGCATCGCCACCACTGTAGAAAGGGGTGTATTTGTCTTTAGAGGTGCCGACTGTTAAGTTCGTATCTAAAGAGCCACCTAGTGCGACAATACGGAGACCTTCTGAGGTCTTGATTGTGGTTCTTTTGCCCAAGAAGTAGAGGTTTTCGCATAGTTCGCCGCTGTTCTCCTCGAGCTCTTCTACTACAGAGGCTGGTAAGGAGTTCTTGCCTAGCGCAAAGTATGTTGGTAATGGAACTTCGATGTCGCCTTTGAGTAGTGAAGCTACGTTGGCGTCGTCGTCATCTGTTGTGTCTGCTGCGAATAGATCGCCGGCAATAATGGCTAGTGAGAAGTTGTTCTTGGCGTGTAGGGCAGATATTTTGGTAAAGACGTCGATGAATTTGCCGTTGACACCGCCTATCACGACACTGTAGACTTGTCAGTCAATCCGTCTTCACGAGATAATAGGAATGTGCACAGTTGTAGCGTCGATGTCGTGTTGACGTCTCTTCATTCATGTTCAGATCTACCATTTTTGACTTTTTCTGATGACCAGCGCGACGTCTAAGATACAAGGTTTTACACATCCGTTGCAGAGAGTCTTCACACATCGCAAAGTTAGGCATATACTCACATTTTCGAAGCCATTCCTGCAGTTCTTACCCGAAAATACTGCAGATGTCCTTTGCTGAAAAAGGACGTGACATACTCTCGGATTATCCAGACGCTTTTATACGAACCTTCCCTTTTAGGTTAGATCGATGAGGAAACCTGTAGCCTGTAGGTAGACTAAAAAGGAAGTGATGATATTGAGCGAGATCTTGAAGAGCAAAGCGAATGTGGTAGTGATGAATATTGGCTACGGGAAGATTGGTATGCGCACGCTATCTATCTAGTGTGACTAGTTGTATTCAAAGTTGGTTTTACATCTCGGCCTCGAGAGCACTTCCACTTTCACTTGCACAACTTCCCAAGCGCCAGGATGGATCAATGAATGCTTCAGGGATCTAGAATCATGCCCAACCAGTTCATGTGCTTCGTAGTATGTCACAATCGTTTGAGCATCATATGACCTCCCTCAATGTCGGGAAGAGAACGACATCGTCTGATAACATTGAGTCCTCAGCCAGGTTCCACTACCTTAACAATTCGAAGAAGGAGCCACTAACAGCATATTGTATGTATACTGGACGGTCGATGATCATTGAGAGTGTCCCTCCGAGCACACACGAATGCCACGCTATGCGACGACGACGACGACGACGACAGCCGCGAGAGATTGGTTGTCGGATCAAGGCAAACTACAGAGCCACATCAAGGCAAATTGATAAGCCTGGACATAAGAAGTATTGCGCAAACATCTCTGAGCCTCACAGCTCATGTTTTGCAAGAATGATAATGACTATCAGGACAGACGAAGTATGTGAAGAGTCACAAGGAGGTTTCATCTTGTGTTGCTAACGTCATGTATTGTCACAGTGGAACCTGACATATTGGTGTAGTGAGAGAACAGAAAGTCCTCCACTATGCCACAGGCCAAAGCCCAGAATGGTTGTTGCGCTGTCTGTCTGGACATGTTCTGCAACCTGATAGAAGCGGGGTTGTGAGAGTCGTCTGCTGTAGCTGCAGGTTACCGCCATATTATCCGCTGTGAGATGCCTGATACTGGTGAGGCGGTATCTGCTGCTTTAGGCAGGTCTTCGCATAAGTCGGGAGTATGTAGAAAAGTGCGTTTAGCCTTCGGCTACGGAAAGATGCACGTCGACATCAATAAATGTTGACCTACAAGTGTGCAATATTGCCAGAAGGCCAGAACTTTGGGCTAAGAGGTGTCTAGCGTACTTGTTGGATAAGGTAGAGATGAGAGGAAAACGTGTAACAAAGCGATGGTCTCGATGACTTGGCCCTCAAGGTGTGCATATTCGGTTGGAGTTTCGTCGAAACAAGGCCGAGGTTGCGTTTTCAACATCGTTGCCACGTCAGCTAGTTGCGCATTAGTGCGAGGATATCGAAGGCTTCCATGCACGGTTGATGGCTTCTATCGTAGTTCGAACGACCAGCCGATTGCCTCCCCACGCCTAAAGAGATTCCCGTTCGTTCAAACCACGATTTGAAAGGGGTGGTCATGGTCTACAGACAATTGATGTGTGAAACCGCACCCAAACAACGAATCTATCTCGTGCACGCTGCTTCCTCTGCGGGTAGTGGGGATATTGAGTAGTGCATTGAAGAAGTGGAGAAGGACAAAGGCAAAAGTTGCGTGCCCCTGTTTCATGTTAGAACTAGAACGCTCGAGCCCCTTAGTGCAACTGCGGAGCGCCACAAACGCCAACATCCGATGCCCGTGCTGTCTTGGGATCTGTTTCAGACTCCCCATTGGCCTGGAAAAATAACTTTTTGCATTCAGTTTTGCGGGTCTTTTTGTATCTCCGTGTGTCAAAGTGTTGTTGTCACGTTTCACAGCCGAAACCCACCACAACCCCCTCGCTCCTTCCAATTTCGCCCTGCATGTGTGATACCGAGACCACCGCCCTTTGCGCCAAGTGGCTCACTCTCGTTATAACTATAATGTTCACCCCTGTCGTCTTTTCCTTCTTCTCTTCTTCTCTTCTGCTCTAGACATCATCCTAACACTCCCTTCTTTCAAGCATACTTTGCAATCAGCTGTCCTAGCGACTAGCATACCTTCTTTCAAAACACATTCACTACTCTCTTTATAAGCACCGGTTGCTTCTTGACAAATCGCGCTCTAGCAGTTGCACAAATTCCATCTCTTCATTCAAGAACTACCCAAACAGTCAAAAGTCTTCTCTTCGACATTACTCCTCAATACTTCAAGCATCAACAATGACTCGTATCGCCCAAATCGCTCTCTTCGCTGGCGTTGCCCTTGCCGCTCCTCAGGCTCAGCTTGAGGCAAGATGGACAGGATGGGGAGGTTGGAATGGATGGAAGCAGTCAACCACCACCACTGTTGACGTTGCCACTTCCACTCCTCTCGCAACTTCAACTCCTGTCGTTGTCGTACCGGTGACTTCAGCTACCCCTACCAGCGCTACTCCTGTCGCCACCAGCACGCCTCCTCCTGCTACCACCGCCGCACCTTCTCCTACTACCGGCAAGCGTGGTGTTGCTTACAACACAGCTTCTTTCGCCGCCATGTTCACCAGTTCTCCGGAATTCAGCTGGGCCTACAACTGGGTAATTGTAACAAAAAACGAGAGAAAGATCAATATACTAATAATTTACAGGGTAGTGGCTCTGATGGACTCACCTCGAAGCTCGATTATGTCCCACTTTTGTGGTCCGACACTTCAGGCTTCACCTCTTCGTGGTCTGCCAACGCCCAATCCGCCATCAACGCTGGATCCGAGTACCTGATGTCTTTCAATGAGCCCGATCAATCTTCTCAGTCCAACCTGTCTCCCACTGACGCGGCCTCTGGTTACATGACTTACATGCAGCCTTTCGCTGGCAAGGCCAAGCTCGGATCTCCTGCCATTACCAACGGTGGAGGTAGCATGGGTCTTAGTTGGTTGAGCTCATTCATGACTGCCTGCTCAGGTTGTCAGATTGACTTCGTCCCGATCCACTGGTACTCTAACAACGCCGATGATTTCATCACGCACGTTCAGGCTGCTTACGCGCAGACCGGAAAACCAATCTGGATCACCGAATTTGCTTTGACTGGCGCCACTGATGCACAGGTCGAAGCTTTCATGGCCACCGTCACCGCATGGATGGATACCACCGATTACGTCCACCGCTATGCCTACTTCATGGCTTCTCAGGGCAGCCTCATCAACAGCGCTGGTACTGGTCTCAGTGCTATTGGCAGTGCGTTTGCTTCCTAAGAGCGCTCTGTCGTTTTTGACTTCTTTTTCTATGGGTGTTCACTTTGACAATGGAATACCAACCGGTCTTTCAAGCTTCTACACACGCTTTACATCGATGTCTTCGCTTGTCTGGCTGGACCAGCTGGCATCCATCGGTGTTTAGTCTCTGGACGAACTTACTACACTCGCTTTACAATACAAAAATCACATCTGCAACACGGAGACCTTTCGATGATGGATGGGAGACATCTCTCAAGAAAAGAGCTACAGATTTGATTACGAACTTGAACGCAAACAATACCACGAACACAATATGAACTTGATGGCACGGCATACCTGGCGCAATTCTGTTTTATCTTTTCCTTTCCACCAAGTACATAGCTTCTGAGGAATTTTTTCTTCTTATCAATGTCAAATATGATACTTGTGTTAGAGGGCTAAACGTTTCTTCATATTCAATGTCAAATCTGCTCTTGTCTTGGTCAATTTTCCACGAATTTCAGTATGCTCTATTACCTAATTTTGAAGAGTTAACTCCTGCTTGCATTCAACATCTAAGGGGCTGGCCAAATTAAAAGCACGGGCCACTCAGTACCTTAGCCCTAATTTTTGACATGGCATTCACAATTTTGCATCCTCAATATCAATTTGTTCCGCACCACAAGCAAGAAACGTATTGCACCACTTAGAGAAGTGCTCGCGAAGTTTCTACCTTTCGGTCTACATGAGACATGTTTTGAGGTGAAAGTCAGAAATTTCCCACCTTCGAAAATTCCGAAGCTTTCAACCTCTCAATTGGCAGTGCTGCTCAAGTTCTGCTCGAGTACTGTCCCTCGAAAAAGACTACTATGCTACAACACACCATCCATCGAGATGTCGACAGAAATCCTACTCGTTGACTTATCAGCCATTGGCATCAGTCCAAACACTGTCGCGAATCCCTCATGGATTGATACTTGGTGTCTCGAGGAAAGCAATACTTCTCAAGATGCTCAGAATCTTCGTCGGGCTGCACATGAGCTTCGTACGTCTGACGTACCTGTAGCTTTTCCAACAGAAACTGTGTATGGGCTTGGTGCTGATGCTACTCGCAGCAATGCCGTGCGAGGTATCTACAAAGCAAAACAAAGACCCAGTGACAATCCGCTGATCTCGCATATTTGGAGTCTGCATCAACTCAGAGATCTCTTACTGCCTGCTTCAAACGAAGAGCAGTGTAATCATACACAAGACCCGATACCTGAGATCTACAAACCACTTATCACAAAGTTCTGGCCAGGTCCACTGACACTGATCATGCCTAATCCACCAAATTCGAAACTTGCTCCTGAGGTCACAGCAGGACTTAGCACGTTTGGCATAAGGATGCCACGAAATCCTCATGTACTTGCACTTCTCAAATTAGCAAATGTACCACTCGCTGCGCCATCCGCCAATGCCTCGACCAAGCCATCTCCTACACAAGCCGAACACGTCAAGTATGACCTTGATGGACGTATCAATACAATTATTGATGGCGGCTCCTGCGACGTCGGCGTCGAGAGCACTGTGGTTGATGGTATGTCGAGTCCTCCTTCTATCTTGCGACCTGGAGGCATCAGCATTGAGGAAATTAGATCATGTCCTGGCTGGGAGGATGTGACAGTAGGTTACAAAGACGTCTCCGAACTGAATAGCAAACCTCGAGCTCCTGGAATGAAGTATAAGCATTATTCACCCAAGACACGGGTTGTGTTGTATGAGCACTCCAAGTCGGCACCCAACTTGACAGAGCTTGAGCAGTACTTAGGAGAAAAGAAGAGCATTGGCTTGATACGAACGAATAGCTGGTCTCGTGGTCTTGGTCTTGGTCTTGAAGATCTGCCTTCGAAAGTGTCTGAATCGGCAGAGCAAATACCAGTGGCTTATCCGGCAAATAATCCTGCTTCGAACGCTCTTGGCATTGAGGCTCTATACGCGTGTGACTCAACAGGTTCGAAATTCACCATTCATGATGCCAATCTTGGAAGAAATCCCGACGATATCGCAAGAGGACTCTTTGCCGCTCTACGAAGCCTTGACAAGCTAGACCTTGACACTATATTAGTGGAAGGTGTGGATGACACTCTCGGAGACGTCTCGGCTGCGGTGATGAATAGGCTCCGCAAAGCAGCAGAGGTCAAACTCGTCGACTGAGATTGACATCATTCTCGGTCGTGAAAGTTCACTTTGGTAGGCGCCAAAGGAAGATTCCGAGGCTTACCTTACGACGGCTCACAAGCATCAGCTGATTCAACCTTTTAACAATTACGGACTCTGCTCCTCTTTCTAACCTTTTAACAGGTACCCGGCTGGCTGGAAGTGGTCGGAGTACAACCGCATCCCTACGGCTTTGGTTCCGACCAAGACTTCCTCCACGTTTCCCTCGTGACAAGAGCTTTATCTTTCTGCCGTTCAGCCATCGGTGCTTACGCCGACAGCTGCTGCTGGCGGCGGAGCTTGTTCATGTTATGAAAGAGGCAAATGCATAAAGAGGTGGTCATGTACGCTCTTCCATATATAAAAGAAGTGTGAAAATCAATCAATCATATCAAGGCTGTTCTTCCACATCTGACTAAATCTGAGCTCACATCCTCTTCATATGTCAAGACACGAATTGTTGACTGCCAAATGATGGGAGACTTCTCAAAAGTTGGAATGAAAGTAGAAACAGCCAAAGAGTCTGGAAACAATGCTGCACACACTCCAAGGCTATCAAAGGCTGTGAAGAAGGCCAATGCCAACCAAAGCGTGCAAGCATACTATGATGAGGTGAACGTCTTAATAACAGGCTTCGGTGTACGTTGACCTTTCAAATCTCTTTCTTCCAATTTCTTACCACTTCCATCTCGCAGTCTCTCAAATCCAGTACAAATCCAACCCATAATGTCTCTTGGAACATCGCAAAATCATTACCTCCCGCTCTTCCAGCCAACGCAGCACACCCGACCCGTATCAGGATCATCGTTCACTCTCAGCCAATCGCAGCTAGCTACAATGGCGTCCTAGCAGCAACGGCACAGATATTCGACACATATCCTCCCGCCGATCTTGTCCTGCATCTGGATACTGCAGCTGATGGCGCGCACTACTCCCTGTTGCAAGTAGCTCATAGAGCAGACTATGTACGACCAGACACAACTCGCAGGTATGCGGATGTTGGCGGACAGCCTGGCTATTGGAGCGACTGTCGAGACTTGCTCAGGTCGTCGGCTGCGCCCAAGGACGTCTTGACGAGATGGCGAAGTGATGCTCCTGTACGTTCTTTACGCTCAATACAAGCCTGTATTCCGTTTACTCACGACTAAAACCACAGCACGACACAGACCTCCGCACTTCCACAACCACAACCCACTCCCTTTCCGAATACCAACTGTACGCCTCTCTCGCCCACGTCCAAAACTCCAGCCGCAATCAGGATCTTGAATGGAATAAGCGCACTATGGTGTCGTCAATGCTCATGCCTGCAGCAGAAGATCTTCAACGGACCAAGAACGTTGTCATCAGTTTGGTTTATGCTTTGGTTGATAGTAGGAGGTTTCGGGGGAGTGATTATGATGATGACGATGATTGAAATGGATCTTGAATTGATGGAATTGCTGGCAATAGTGTATGCGATTGGGATATCGGTGAAGTGAGTTATTTACCGACTTGATCAGGCGCGAGAAATAAGTGTGTCATCGAAGGGGTATTTCTGGTTATGCAAAGCGTTCTCGATTGCACCGACTTGAAACACCATCAAGATAATCTACGGGAACAGGTCTGATCGCAATGCCAGATCAAGGCAGATCAAGGCCGTGCTACGGCAGCACAAATAAGTGGGACACATGCGTAAAATAGGCGAGAGATGAGCATACTGTCTCGATATGAATCTCAATACAATAACAACCATGTGTGAGCAAAACAAAGCTATTCTATCGTTGTTATGTTGATCATATGCATACACTGAACGTTCATCCTTCGACAGTAACTGTGCATCACACAATCAACATACACGCGCATTCTATCCTTGCAAACCACTAGTCTCGGCCATGATTATCGTGAAAGCAAACAATACCTTCACTACCATAACTTCACGCCGACACACTAGTGCACAGAGGATTATTTACCCTTCTCAGATTCATACCTACCAATAAGTGCACTCAAGAGTCCTCAACGTTTACTGCGATCGAAGAACGGTGATATTCGTTTCAATTGCCTCCTCTTTGAACGAAACACCTCGAAGCGCCTTGACATTGGCATAGGCGAGCTTACAGTAGCCTCGGTGACAGTTTCTGCTTTCAGAACGGTCAAGAGTGAATGATGAGATGTATCGTCTACAGCCTTTTCAGACAGTATCGCAACTCGCTCCGTTGACAAAGCTGACAATAACAACGCTGTCTCGGGTATACCACACAATCAGTGCCAACAACATCTCAGTCGAAAAGTGTTATGTTTCGTCCTAACTCTATTGGCTTCATTCAATGACTGCACCTTGAACGTCAATAGGACAATATTTCTTACGGTATGGTGCAAGTGGCAGACACTGGTGAATTAGTATGAAGAAAGCTCTAAGAAGGCTTAGCCAAGCCATTCATAAATACACGAAAAACACCGTCGCTATGCTAGCCTAATACCCATGTGATGAATAATACATCGATCCTCCAGATCGCATCATGATACAATACAACCAGTTTGATCCGTTCTGAAGTGCCTGCCCCAAGTCCTGCTGATCAATTTCAAGAAAAGGTATTTTTGAATCTCCTCATGTCCCAGATCATGCCCGCCACACCCAAAAACGCCTCTTTTCATTCATTGCATACCCATAGCTCCACCTCGGGAAATATTCAATCACCAGCAAGAACCTCACTAATACCAAGTCCTGCACCACTTCTTCTTTCAATCCCACCCACATTGCCATTAACAAAAGGCTCCAAATATCGCTCCATCAGCTGCTTCAACATAGCCACTTTGACCGGTTTAGCCAGATACGACGTCATGCCCGCCGCCAGACAAGCTTCTCGATCTCCTTCGATCGCACTCGCCGTCATTGCAACGATAATCGTGCTTCGGACAGTTGGGTCAGGATGGCGTCTGATTTCGCGGGTTGCATCGTAGCCGTCGAGTACGGGCATTTGACAATCTAGAAGGAAGAAAAGTCGTTAGTAAAAGCATAGATTTTCATGAATGGTGATGGTGTATGGTTTGTAAGTACGAACCCATCAATACCAAATGGAACGGCTTCCCCATCTCACTAGCAGCGATCAACGCATCAACAGCCTGTCGTCCATTCTCAAACGCTTCACATGAATATCCCAGTCGCTTGACATAACTGACTGCAATCTTCTGGTTGATCGCATTATCCTCCGCAATGCAGATCTTGATCTCAGTCTTCGGCATGCCACCACCACCACCATTCAGTTGAAACGGCGCCGGCGGCGAAAGCGGTCCATTGCCAATGCCCTGTGCTGCCATCTCCTTACTCGGATCAGGCGAAAAGTGCGCCATGGGATCAGGTCTAGCTTTCGTGGACTCAATCGCGCCATTAGCTGTACTAGGAGCTTTCAGAAAGCTGAGGGTGAAGGACACGGTAGTGCCGACACCGACAGTCGAGTCCATCCAGACTTTGCCTTTGTGGACGCCTTCGACAATGGCTTTGACGATACTCAGACCGAGTCCTGTGCCACCAAATGAGCGTTGCGTGCTTGAATCGGCTTGGGTGAAGGGCATGAAGAGTTTGCTTTGTTGCTCAGAGGTGATTCCGATGCCTGTGTCGTGCACGGAGCAGGTGATTTCGATTTCTGTGGCTGTTTCGCGGTTGACGACGAGTTGGACGAGGATACTACCTTGCTGTGTAAATTTATATGCGTTGCTGAGTAGATCTTCAGAAAAGCGTCATTAGTGAGTATTTTGCCACAGTTGAAAATGTACTTACTCATCAAGATTTGATGAAAGCGAACAGGGTCGCCCATGACGAGGAGCTCATTGTCAATGTCCAGGTTAGTGATTGTTTTGACGTCCTTTTGCTTGTGTGAGTATGACAGAGCTCTTACGACTTCGCTAATGGTCTCCTTGAGGGACATTGGGACGTTGTGAAGAACCATTTTACCCGCGTCGAGCTTGGAGTAATCGAGAATGTCATTGATGACGGTCAGAAGTGTATCCGCGCAGACCCTGATCGAATCTGTGAAGCCCGCTTGCTCGCCGGTCAAAATACTCCCTTTGAGGAGTTCTGACATGCCGATGACTCCGTTCAGAGCTGTAACTTGGTTAGTCCAAAAGTAACGTATTCTCTCTGTTAATGCAGTCCACTTACGAGTTCTCAACTCGTGGCTCACGTTTGCTAGGAACAATGACTTAGCTCTAGCTGCCTCTTCCTTCAGTCGAAGATTTCGAAGTGCCTCAGCCTCGGCAAGCTTAGCCTTCTTTTCAGCTTCCTGCGCTTTAGCGAGAGCATGCTTTTGAGACTCGACCATCAACGCATTACTAGCGCTGACCTTCTCCACGCGCTTGAACAGCATTGCGTTATTGATGGAGATACTGACCGAGCTCGATAACAGACGTAAAAAGTTGACGCAGCGTTCACCGAATGTATGTGGCGATCCTTCGATATAGATACAGCCCAGAACGGTGCGCTGACCATGGAATATGGGCATGGCACACACAGCTCGTCCACCTGGATGATATCGTAGACGATATCCTTCATGTACATTCGGGAACCGTTCGTCCTCGAAAACATTCTCCGCCAGTATGGTCTCCTTGAATCTCAGGCAGCTAAGCGCAATGTTGGTGCAGATGGTGGTCTCGACGTCTTCGAGCGACTCATCGGAAGGATAGTCATTGGAAGCTGTATCACTAATGGCTGCAACATTCCAGGTGCTCTTGTCCCGATTTTCAACAATGATAGCTGTGAGTTCTGCTCCAGTACTTTCCAGTATTATCTTTGTCAGCTTAGCTAGTAGTCGATTGACGTCCAATTCCGACGCAAGCACTTGACTCGACCGCAATATACCTGCGATATCAATCATATCAAGGGCATCGACGACTGGCGGAAATCGATCAATTGATGCATGGTCAGGGACTGACATTGGTGACAGCAATACTTCTGCAGATGGTGAAGTTGAGTGAGCATGCGTGATGGGCTTCCGCCAAGGTTGGGAGCGAGTGAGCGAAGGAGACACGCTGTGAGCAACGTCAAGAGTCTGCGTGCCAGCGTTCATTCTGTTCAGGGAGCTAGTCCCAGCAAGAAGAAACTCGTGCTTAACAGCTAGGTATGACGCCTTCCCAAAGCAAGATACGTGCCTATAAGTTCCAATAGCCTCTTTCAACAGACTTCGTGCTGGCCTATTAGCTCCTTGGCGTATCATGAATTCTGCATAGAGCTCAGATGCAAGTGCTTGTTCAAAGGTGAATGAGTTGAGTTCCGCATGGTCGATGGCGGCCTCGTATGTTTTGAGACATGTCCCATAGTGCCCATCGAACTCTTCCAACTGAGCCGTCACGAGTTTCGTCCAACAGCTATAGTTGACATCACTCACCATTGACCATTTTATCATGCGGTCTCTTCGACGGCGAGCTTCTTGCAGCCACTCAAGCTTTCTAGGGTGATTTGGTTCTTCTCTAAGTAGGTGCAAGGTCGCCAATGTGAAATAGAAAGCCATCCACACCACGAACCTACTACTCCAGTAGAGCTGAAATGTGCCAATGACCTCGTCACCAATGTCGATTGCTTCCTTCACGTGACCAAAAAGAAACAGCGAACTCATCATATAGCCTTTATATATTGATGCCGAGCGCGTGGGATCGGAGGATTTTCGAGTGATGTGTTCAAGATAGGCGTCACTTTCGTGTGAAGCATCGTTCATTACTGTTTCAGCAGATTCGACATGTGTTTTGCCGCAAACGCTTCGAAGCCACTGGCGAGCACCAATGACGAGCACTGATCCTCTGACATCGTCCTGCCACTCCTTTATCTCTTCGGCACCCCAGTTGCAATAGTGCTCTAGCTCTGCAAAATCTTGTGATGTTGATATCTTGATTGCTACACCATAGCCGATATTTACCAAGGCAAAGAAGCGGTCACCACTAGCAAGACTTTTCTCTACAGCGACATCGAGCGCCGCAATGTCATGCACGACATGTCGTTCGAGGTGCCCAACAAACAAGCTGTAGAGTAGATGAACCCTTCCATATACCCATGGATTGATTGACGGTTTGTCAAAAAACATCTGACCTGCATTACCAAGTTGAAGAGCAAGCTTGACGTCGTCGAACCGAGTGACCACAATCGTCGCAATGTGTATGTAAGCGAGTCCCGAGAAGGCAGTGTTGCCATGCTGGAGGTGTAATTCAAGTTCTATCAGCGCAAGCTGGTAATATAGCTGTGAGTCTGTCCAGAACGTGTTCGCCATAGCTTCTCCTAGAATCCTGAATTTGTCGTCTTTCGTTTCTGTAGCGGGAGAACTAGGATCTAGCAGCTTTCGTATGGCACTACCATCCCTTAATACAGGCATCAATGCCTCCAAACGTTGATCACATTCCTCAAAGGTGGTTTCTGGTATGGTCATCCCGAGTTCTGACAAACTTTGCAGCAGGATTTGCAAGGACGTATTGCTGTCGCCTCGTCGGGCCATTATCTTACTATGCAAGATTTGGGAAGATACTCTATCTGTAGCTGTCTTTGCCTGTTTTGAGCTTGTCTTGAGAAGAGCCAGAGCAGGTTCTACAAAACCTTGTAGCCAGTAAGTCTCTGCAGTCTGGACGAATACGCTCATAGTTTCTTCGTAATCGACATCATGACCATCGTCTACCCAGGGGTTTCGTTGTAACAAGGCCAATGCATTCGTCAAATAGTTCAAGGCGCATGTTCTTCCACCTTGTATGGCAATCAGCTTTGTGGCGGCAGTAATAAGCACCTCGCGATATTGAGCCCGTACTGGACATTTCTGCTTGATTAAGTCCACAGATGCACAGATGTGGGAGCTCAAATCGTATATGTCACGATCATCAATGCCGTGGTGAATCATGGCTTGTGCTACCTGAAAGTGCATCTCCTTTTGATCCTTGCCTTCGGGTAGTGCTAGAGCAGATTGCTGGTACCTGTCATGCACGAATGCAAAGTGGTCATCGTCATCTGCTTGACGGATAATGTAGGCAGATATTGCCGCCTGCAGGCCTCTAACGGCGTCTTGAGAACCTTGTCGTACAAGATCAGTCTTGTGTCGATCGTACTGATGGACAAGAGGTGGTTCATTTTCTGTTTGATTGGGAATCCCACGGCCTGTCATTAACGTTTTGATAAGGCTAAAGGAGAAGGTGCACCCAATCATAGCTGCCCAGCTTAGCAGCTTGCGGCTTTGTTGTGGCAGGTCTGTGAGTCTCGTAATAATGAAATCGTTGTCGTTATCGATTCGGCTATCATATCCTGGTCCTTCGAATTCTTCGAAAATCTTGTCCAGGTCGTAAGTCCACTCGGATTGCTTCCAATTGTAGGTAATGCACTCTTTTCGATAGCATGAGGAGAGCATCTCCCGAACGTAGAACGGATTACCGCCAGTTTTAGACCAGATTACGGCAATGAGACTGAACAAATATTCTTGACTGCGGTGCAAAGTAGTAACCACATACTGCCCGACTTGCTCCTCGCCCAGTGCTTTCAGCTCGATCTGTGTTATATTCGCTTTGCTTGTGTCGAGCAAAGCCTGCGCTTTCCCGCTTAGTGTAGTATTGTTTGATGTTAGCAATATTAACACAGGTATTTTGGCATCTTCGATAGCTTGCAGTAAGTCCAGCGAATCAGTGTCCGCAAGATGAAAATCGTCCAAACAAAAAACAATCAGCTTTTGCGCAGCTAGAAAACTTAGGACATCAAGATAGATTGCCATAAACCTGGAGCCACCTGAATTTGCTTGGGGAGGAATATCCACTGTTATCGCCTTCGGAGTCGTGACGCTGACTGGTATATTTGATGATCGTCGCCGTAGACTGCCAGGTCTGTCCACATGAAGTTCTTGAGCTCCGTCGATAAGTAACCACTCGGGAAGGTTTAACATTGTATGCAGGATCTTCCACACCGGACGAATAAACGCGCGAAGGCTCTGATGAAAAGGTGAATTGAGATCGCGTTCCGAGAATATCTGTCTAAACAATGTCGATAGAACAGCTAGAACTGGTTCAAATGCTATTTTTTTCGATAGATCAAACTTGCTTGTACAGAAATAGCCATGACTGCGTACTGTTGGTTGAAAGTCTTGCATGAGGCTGCTTTTGCCTAAGCCAGGCGCACCAGTTAACACAATGACCTCGGTTTTACTGTCAGAGCGGTAGCGCCGATTATTGCGTAGTGGTATACCCAATGTATCACTAATTGCTGACAGAGAACGAGACATAGGAGCTTCATGCAAAGCGCTGTCATGACCCGAGGGCTTCTTGGTTAGTGGGAGACTCTTGATAGACGTTTCTTCTCGCGCCTCAATCGGCTCAGGTTCTAGTGTGAGACCACTACTGAGGAGCTGAGCCACGCTATCAACACTTGGCTGTGCAAAACTGCCGACCTCTGAGATGACTTCATCACTGACGACTGGAATCACGCTTCTGCGCTCAGCCACTGAAGATTCCGAGCTCAATGAAGAAGAATAACGATGCTGGGGTGAAGCGGACTTCTGCACCGTTTGTTGCGCTGTCAGTCGATTCAGAGCACCCTTCATCTTCTCGCGCTCCGCCTCGCGACCAACAAGTGCTGATGGCAATATAAAGTATGGACTAATATCCTTAGTGCCAGGTTGGAATCTACTCAGTGACTCTTGATCTCCTGCTGATAGGAGTCTTTGCAGCAGCTTTAAGTCATGTTTCACCCCGCTTGCCGAATGATATCGGTGCTCAATGTTCTTCTGGAGCATTTTAGTTATAATAGCGGCAAGCGCATCTGGCACATCCGATCGTGCGTTACTGATGGGAGGCGGTCTTCTGCTGAGCACCGATTGCATGACTTCCAGAGGCGTGCTGCCAGTAAAAGGTACTAGCCCAGTAAGCATGTTATAGAAGAGCACACCAAGTGAGTATACGTCCGTTCTTGCGTCTGGTTGAGCTTGCGATCTGCCAGTCTGCTCAGGCGCAACAAACTGCAGCTTATACTCGATCCCATACTCTCTCGAAAGCGACGTCCAGCCGGTGTTGGTAAAGCCGGTTTCATAAGATCGGATTCCAGCACCAAAATTTTGTATTTTCACAGTGCCAACCGAACGATCGTAGAAGAAGCTGTCGCCGCGGAGCTCACCATGAACGTATTTGGAACCTTGGTGTATCATCTCCAGACATTTGCAGGCACCGATTGCAACATCAAGAAACTCTGTAACTGCTATATGGCCCACGGGGTGTAGTTTACTGCTCGTTTTCGTGGCGTCCCACGGGTGCGTTCGTGGACTTTCATCATAGAAGAACCAATTAGGACCGTAGTTGATGATATGTCGCAAATCATTCACAGAATCTGACTGTATATCCTGGAATAGAATGACAGTGAGTTGCGTTTCATCTGCATTTCGCGGGGCCAACTTCATCAATGCCAATGCTTTCAAGTGCTTGTCATTCCCAGGATCTATTGCGTCTAGCACTTCGCGGCTTAGTTGATACTGCCTCTCCAATCGAAGAGAATGTTTCGATATTCGGGCGATGATCTTTTGCGTCTTCACAGGCTCTGTCAATACTTGGTCGATTGACTCCGATATCGAGTTGCGGCCTGATGCGTGGGGCGAACCGTGCCTCATCCCCGAGCCGCCATTGTGGTGTTTTTCATCGTGAAGAATGTCTCTTGTGCCCCATACATGCCAGTCTTCATAGCTTGTATGTACTGGTCGAGGATTCTCCCGCCATGTTATACCAGGTATTTCTGACAGCCGACCGAGAAGCCATGAGAGAAATTGGGAGGGGTCATTGTCGTCGAGATGACCTGAATCTCCCATCCTGGAGTGATTGTAGATGGCTGGAGGATGTGCTTGCCAGCGCTTTGAGGACGATATAGGATATGAGGGTGTCGTACTTCGCCGTGGCTACGTTCGGACGACTCGCATGTCGCCGCGATAGTGAAGAAGGGTCTGGGAGACTTCTGGTCGCATGTTACAAGGTGTTGAAAGGGTGTGCTCCCAAAAACACTTGAGCCTCCAGCTTTGGATGATCGTCATGCCCAATCTGTACCACGGTAGTCTAGACCCTGTAATTCATTGTTGATCTACGGCATCTTAAGCCGAACTGAATCGTGCTCACTTTCACTCACGGAACATGATCTACAATTGTTTTATTGATCATGGTGAGATTGCGACACACTTATCTTCTATATCACAAGAGCCTTGCCTCGCTGTCGAACATTGCACGGAGTCTTTGGCTTCACCACAGACATACGCCATTGACGTAAGACGAGGAGTGATCGCTGAATATGCATGGTCACAACGTGGGAAAGGTCGAAGATCAATCCGCAACTTAATCACAGCAACAGTAGCATGAGCGTGGCTTGTTGGCGCAAAGAAAATGAGCTGAAATAGTGCTCAAGATGTCATTAATCAGAAGTATGTTGCGGGCTCTGTTCAAATTAAATACTAAAATATCAAAACCAAGATATTCGGGTATATCCAATCGATGGTCTGTTGTCGTAAATCTGCTTTGCCCAAGAACGCCTGAAACCAAGTCTGTCTGTCGTAAAGTCGTTATAGCGTAACTCACAGCCAATCTCACAATCATCTTTCCTCACTAACGCCAAGTAATCCGCCAACATCGTCCATTTGCATCTCTTCTGGACCCTGGCCGGCGCCCGGGCCGCTCACTCGTCTTACTTGCGAGTCTCCCCTCTTCCTCCCTGATAGTGGTGGTGGACTAGGCGATCTGAAGTTGAAGCGTTGCGACCATCCTCCTGATGGTTTGGGCGACCCGCCTGCCTGGCCGGAAATCGAGCGTCGCTGACTTGAGACAGGACTGCGGTAATCTGATCGTATTCCGAATGGGGACGATGATTGCGGGACTAGTGCGTTAGGAGGTGAATTTGCTTTCGTGTTTACGGGCGACTCGTCAAGCGGCTCAAGTAGACCACCAGCATCGGCAAAGGATAGATTCGATGCTCGCCGTCCTCGTTGTGGAGGATTCTGCGCTCTTGCTGTAGCTTCTACATCTACTATGGAGGGTAATCGTGATTGACGACGTTGTGTTGTGGGTGAGATGGCACTTCCGGTAGACGACGAAAGAGTCGATGGATGATGTCGTAGTAAGTGTTGCGGTGTAGATGGTGGGTAAATGGTCTCGACCTCATCAGCGAAAGAAACAGCAGAACCGCGTCTTCCAGCAACTGGAAGAAGACCACCTGCGTCTGCCAATGATACCCCGGATCCGCGTCTTCCCAAGGTTGGGTCGATATGTAGTGACGGTCGTCGGTCTGCAAAGTCCTGGACCGTAGTTTCCTTTTCGGCACCTGGCGGCCCTTGTCGAAAGAATTCTGCAAGAGCAGCGTTGTTCTGATTACGTGATTGTGGCAGTGGCAGGTTGGCCAATTCTGCAGCTAAACGCTCCTCCCGCAACCGCTCCTCCCGCAATGTCGCGCTCATAAGAGCAGCACTGCTGCCTTGACTGGAAGTGCCTCCAGAGGTCGATGTTTCGAAATTCTCTGATGCCTTTTCAGTCAGGTCTTGTTCTCCAAGTATTTCGTCAAGATTGCCTAGCATAGGAGTAGATGTCCGTCGACCTTGAAGTGCGTTTTCCTGATCAACTTCTAACACCACTGCGCTCAGACGGCCACCGATAGCTCGAAACAGCTCATGATCACTGTCGTTACCCCAATGCTGCTGTGTCATCCGCCGATGCAGCGACGGCTTTTCTGAGTGTACACTAGCGGTGTATTCTGCTGTGTAATTGCGAGCCTTCTTCGGACCTCGATCACGAACGAAAGAACCGAGGATCACCGCATTGGCTACAGCTGCGGCAAGTAGTATTTCGATAGATGCCCACAGTGAGCGTACTTGTTGGCGACCACCAGAATTGAAGATAAGTACCATCCGAACTATGGTAACTGGAATCAAAAGACCGCTAGTCATGAAGAGTAATGTGAGACTGAGTTTACGTTTCGTAGCGAAGCCGCTGTTGAGTATAATCGGAATAGGAAAAGCGATTAGTGCAAGATCTGTGAGGACGTCTGAAATTCCCATGACTAGGACTTGGGCGTAGTCTGTACGACATGATGGACCAGGATCCGGAACGACCTGGTTGGGTATGTTAGGCCTGAGACAGTTGTCGTATATGATAAATGCTGAACTCGTACCTGCCAATAGTGATTGAAAGGACGGCATTCAGAGAGTATAGCAATGATGATGCCAATGAGAGTGAGCGCAAGAAAGACTCGTATACATCTCAGGACTATTTCATAGCTTCGGTTCCAAGAAGTAGCTGTCAGACGCTTTAGGAACTCTGATATTGTCCATTTTTCCATCCAGATACTGCAGCAGCATCGAGTTAGTATTTAGAAATAACCTGTGGCGCATTGTTGGACGTACAATATGGCGTAGAATATGCGCGATGCAAGGACCAGTTTTGAGCCTATTTCTCTTTCTTGTATATCTTGTGCGGTTAAACCATTTGTTGTGATGTTGTTGGTACCGAACAACAAAATAGCATGAACAAGGCCCATTCGCATGAGAAGAGGTATGATACTAGCGAACATAATTTTGTCCTCCTTGAACAATCGTTCTGTCCGTACATATCTTCCGCCAACTCTTAGAAAGATAACAACCAGGGCACATCCTGTGCAAAACCATGATACCAAGAGAGTTGGATGATTTGCGGAGCGAGCATGCCGTTGAGGAGGATCGCTAGAGAGCCCGAGCACCATTGCGCTGAGAGGCGCGAAGCCTTGTCGTGGACTTCAGCAGGATGTCAGTGTGGAAAGTTGTGGCGGACCTAGAAAGTCCAGGATTGAGCGGGTAAGGCGTCGAGGACGGGAAGAAACGCTGGAGACGGCGGCGCGGGCTGGTGCATACAGGGCCGACTCGAGGTCCAGGATGTGTATCAAGCCAGCATGGAGGTGGTGAATGCGTGCTAGACAGAGGACTGCGAGAGCGATAAGCAGCAACAGACACAGAGAAGTAGGGAGATGTTACAAGCAGGAGAAGGCCGGCCCGCAAGAGACTCGAGCGACAACAGGCCTTTGCATTTAAGCGGGCAACGTCCGAAAAGGAACGGTTGATATCCTTGGCACGAATATTGCCTGCCGAGAGATACACACACTACCGAACTATAAGCTTATCGCAAATGCCTAGTTGACAAGTGACGGACATGTTCTGTATGGCCAGTTGTTTATACACAAGCATAGCATGAACCTTGCGTTCTCCCCCTCATCCCATCCTCTTGTCTTGCCTATCACATTCTCGTGTCAAGCGGTGTGACCACACTCACGTCATGCTCCAGCCAGCAACCTAGGATCTGGTGCATTGCCGATGTTTTCCCTCAAGCCTGTCTTGCGATAGGGGGTGACACAGTACTGCTGTGATCACCTGCGCGTCTTCGTACTACATCTCCGCACCGCAAGCGGAAAACAAATATATACATGCAGCAATAGTATGGTGATTTAGCCGAAGGAGAAGAGGAGCGGTCAGGAGTCGCCAAGGAGAAATCAACAATCGTTTCTCGATCAAGTCCTACTTCTCTCCAGGTTGTGCTGTCTCAATGCTCTTATACTAACTCAGAGGCATAGGGGTTTAAGCAAATACCAAGGATATAGTTAGGGAAGTAAAGCAATATCAGAAGATGGTGTGGGTGGAGGCAAAAGGTTAATTGGTTAAAAACTGCATCGGCAGCATCTCCTTAGTAAAATGTGGAGAGATCAACAAGTCGCCAACAAAACAATACGCGCTTCTGGAATATGCACCACCATTACCAAGCAGAACAATACACTACAAACTTAAACACAGGCCCATAAGAGTAGCGACCAAAAGCATATACCTTTTTGCCATTTATAGGAGAGTATGCGAAATGATAGAAATTCTCCAGAATGGCATGGTTCATCTTGTTGATCTCCACCGTATGCTCAGCGAACGTTGTTGACGCACTAGTGCCCTGCGTTTTGGCTTTTGCCATCCAAACTTCTCAAATCTCGAGTCTCGTCTCACCTGATCTTTGTTTGTGTTCGTTTGTTTCATCTGATATTCGACCTTCTCTTTGTTCTCTTCTCTCCTTATTCTTCTCTCCCTTCCGAGACATAGAGCATCTCCAGCTCTGTCTTCCTTTTCTTCCTTCCTTTTCTAGTCCTTTTCTTCTGCCAATAAGCCTGTCATGGTCTTTGGTTACAACCGTGTGAGACGCCTATCGAGGGCGTCTCCAACATCGCCTTTTCCATGGAGGCAGATGTTTGTGCTTGGTAAGTCGTCTGCAAGGTTATTGCCTGCTACACCACAGCTAACACGTTACACTCACAGCTCTCTGCAGAATCGCCGAACCAATCGCTTTTACCTCGATCTTCCCGTATGCTCTCTCTTGAACGCCAGACCCAACACGCGACTGATTGCAAGATAGATACATCTACTACATGATTGAAGACTTTGGCATTGCAAAGAACGATAGTGAGATTGCTATTTATGCTGGCATGGTTACTTCTGCCTTTACCTTTGCAGAATTCTCCGCTGTAAGAACATTATATATGCTTTGTTTACAGTTCATGAACTAACACTCGTCAGGCTGTTCTATGGGGTCGTCTAGTAAGATACGCAAACATGGCCATAACACGCTTTATACTCATACGTCTCAGTCTGATATTTGGGGTCGCAAACCTGTCCTCCTCATTGGTCTAGCTGGTACTGGTATCTCTATGTTCATTTTCGGTTTCGCAAAGAACTTCCAAACTATTCTTATCGCTCGTGCACTCGGTGGACTCTTGAACGGAAACGTTGGTGTCCTTCAAACTACCGTCGCCGAAGTTGTGACTGCAAAAGAACACCAGGCTCTAGCATACTCAATCATGCCATTCATCTGGACTTTGGGTAAGACATCGCTAAGCCTTTCGATCTTTGAACATCGGCTGACTTTAACTCACCAGGCTCCATCGTGGGTTCTGCACTTGGTGGGCTCCTCGCCGATCCCGTTAAGAACTATCCCAATCGGTTCAGCAAGGGAACTATCTGGGATGCTTATCCGTACCTCCTCCCTAATGTCATCTGTGCAGCAGTCGTCTGCGCCGGACTAGTCGCTGGACTTCTCTTTTTGGAAGAAACAAACGAACAAGCTAAGAATAGTGGACGGAAAGATTATGGTCTAGCTCTAGGACGCTCAATTGAAAATGTGTTCCGACGAGTAGTTGGAAAGCCAAAGCTCGAGGATGGTTCTGAAGAGCGAGCTCCACTATTGCAAAACGGCAACAGCCAGAACTACTCGTCTGCTCAGGCCACATCTACAGCTGCATCTGCCCCTGCGCCTTCCAAGAGCATCAAGAAGCCATCTTTCAAAGACGCCTTTACAAACCAGGTCATCCTTCAGATTATCGCATATGGTGTCCTCGCTTACCACACCATGGCATTCGAGCAGCTCTTCCCAGTATTGCTCAGTATGCCCAAGGCGACCGAACCCGCCAAGGACCCCATCCATTTCACTGGTGGCTTCGGTCTTCCCAGCTCAACCATTGGTTTGATCTACTCTCTGCAGGGTTTCTACAACATGTTCTGCCAGATCTCCATGTTCCCTTACATTGCCAAGCGCGTATCGAGTCTTACACTTTTCAGGTGGCTATGCGTTACCTGGCCAATCTGGTATATTGTTATGCCATACGTCGTCCTTCTCCCGGAAGCAGGACAATGGCCGGCCATTGCTTTCCTTGTTGTCGTCAAGATTACTTACAACGCCTTTGCATACCCAGCGAATGCTCTTCTTCTAGCCAACCACGCGCCTTCTCTGTTGGTTCTCGGCTCAATCAATGGTGTCGCCGCATCAATCGCCTCTCTCTTCCGTGCTCTCGGCCCCAGTCTTGAAGGTCTAGCACAAAGTATCGGTCTTGACCACGGCATCATGGGTCTCGGCTGGTGGACTACTGCAGTTACTGCCGTTGTCGGTGGTATCATCGTGATCTGGATGACTGACCCAGATGCCATTCGTCCTGAGGATCAAGGCGAGGCTGCTGTTGACGAACACGAGAGTCTTGCTGATGCTGCTGACCTTGTGTTCCGAAGAGGCAGTCATATGCCACCTACTGGTCCGGAAGGTCAGACTCTTATCGAGAACGAAGAAATGGCTATTAGTTTCGCCGCTGGTACTCATCATCATAGGAAGATGTCTACGGCTAGTAGGTTTGGACCGGCTGGGAGGAGATTCAGCTTGGTTGAAGATCATGCTAGGAGGCTCTCGGCCTCTGCCGCTTCCATGCAGAGTGGTCGAGGTTGAAAGTCCACCGTAGGTCGAGAAGAAAAGAGCAGAAAGATGACGTTGCAAAGGGTTTTGGTCAACGTGGGTCTGGACAGAGATTCGTGGTAGGTAGTCATTCGAATAAGTATGGCACAGTTGAGTTGAACTCGACGAGGAAAATGAGTATGGTTACCACGGCCTTGATTTGTACAAGTATTGATACGACGGGATGGTCTTTCCATGGCGTTTATATAGAATGTGTTTCGTTTCATTCAAGAAGAGAGGTAGATATATCTTAATGTCATGACTGATCTTGATGGAAACAAATGGTAGACGTCGTGCAGCTCGTTGTCAAAATCCGGCTTGTGTCAAGACATAACCTGCCGTCTTGATATAGTCCTGACGTTCTACTTGTAGCAAACTATCAGGTAGTCTTCTGAACGACACGTTCACCATGTGGCATCTCCAATTTTCGTGTCGATCGCTTTGCAGGCCTAGTCGTGACCAATGGCACCTCGAACCTAGGTCCGAGCTCAAATCTCGTCCTTGTACTCATTCGGGACCTTTGTCCTCATTTGGGACCTCCAATCCTGTGCAGATGGTCATGACGCGATCGTGATTCGTTCAAGTGCTTTTCCTCTTGATTGTCTCTATTCGAGATTTCCAGACATGACGCGCACACAACTCCCAGTCTGACGGATCCTCTCCACGCCATAATTCCTGTCTCGTTCAACTTCAATGTCAATCCTGCTCGGTCGTCCCATTTCAACGCCTTGATCGATGCAGATGCGTACCAAATCTACACCACGCTCTTGTAATATAGCCAGATAAGCAGCTAATCCCGCAGAAGCACTACCAGTGGCCGCGTCTTCGCCAAATGCTGTCTCAATCATGCGGCACTTGAGCTTGTAGTCTGCCTTGCTAGGAGCCCACGCTAAGTCGTCCATGTAGTAGAAGTATATTGCCGTGAAACTGGGACTCCATCCTTCGTCTAACTTGATGAAACGCTCAGATGGCAGCGTTGATAACTTGATGGCGCGAAGTGCCGCCATAGAGGGCACGCTGACGTACGCGAACGTCATGCCCTGTACGAGTGATACCACGGGACTGGCGTTGCTTATCTTATTCTCAAACGCCTCCAAGCCAGGCTGCATCTTTAACACCGCGTCTCGAGTAAGCCCCGCTTCATGAACATGCACATTGTGCGGAATCGACGCGGTCGCATACACGTCCGCACCTCTCGGCTCAAAACTTAATTTCACAGGGCCTGCTTTCGCAATCAACCGCGCGCTCGCTCGATCGCCAACCACCTCCGGATACAGTTTCGCTAGATACCATGCCGTGCCAATAGTAGGATGGCCTGCAAAAGGCAATTCTCTCTCCGTAGTGAAGATGTCGTAGATCCATTCTGCCTTTCGTCGTGATTCGTCTGATAGGTGAAGGAAGACTGTTTCGGAATAGTTGAACTCGCGAGCGATGGCTTGCTTCTCGGCTTGGTTTGGGGTTTGGCCTTCGTGAAGCAGGATTATGGCGAGTGGGTTGCCGCCGAAGCGGGTAGTGGTGAAGACGTCGAGGGTGACGTAGTCGAGCGAGCGGGTATGTGTTAGGCCTGGTGTGGTGGTATATGTAGTCATGGTTTAGCTCAATTTACGTAAGCAGTAAAATTGCCAGTTCAGCAAGATGTAAGAGATTAGCAAATCAGCTACTACATGCAGCAGGTTGATGTGTACTTTTCCAAATGTGCATGCCTAGCTCGTCAAGATGAGATGGACGTTGTAGTTCTAGTGGCCAAAAGCCCATTGGCCTTGGCGCCTGTTGTCGCCGTTACGCCTTCCTTGTTGGTAAACACTTCCGAACTCCAACTCCTTCAATCAACAAGCACATCTACTAACAAAGCAGGACAGCATCATGAGCAGCGTCCGCGTAGTTGCCCGAATACGACCTCTGCTCGCAAACGAACTCTCCCGCGACACAATAGTCAGCGCAGTCCCACCAACTTCAGACGCCCGTTCCAGCATCGTCACAATCCCAAATCCTCGCAACCCAGCAGAAAACTACAGCTTCCATTTTAACGCCGTATACGATGAGTCCTCAACACAGCAAGACCTTTCCGATAATGAGGTCGCATCGACAGTCAAGCACCTTTTCCATGGCTATGATACAACGATATTTGCATACGGAGTGACAGGAACAGGAAAGACGCACACAATGAAAGGTGGAAAGTCCTTGGCCGAACGAGGAGTGATACCGAGATTACTATCAGCGATATATCGCAGAGGCAGGAAGACTGAGAAGGATAGTGCTGGAGCGAAGAAGATTGAGGTGACGATGAGTTATTACGAGATTTATTGTGATAAGGTGTTTGATCTATTTGAATCGCCGGAAAAGAGGACGCCAGCGGGTTTGCCGATAAGGGATTGTAATGGTAAGACTGTCATTGCGGGGTTGACTGAGAGACCGTGCGATTCTTTGAAAGAGTTTGAGGTCATGTACGATGAGGCGAATAAGAATCGGAGTGTGGGAGCTACAAAGGTATGTGCAGAGGCTTTTTGGGCGAGAGATATGATTTATTCGATGAAGCTAGCTGTGATGCTGACTAGATGCTTTAGCTCAACGCACACTCTTCCAGGTCTCACGCAATACTTTGCGTGAAAGTATCACAGATCGAGGGCGACAAAACCATCGCCAGCACAGCATCCGCCATCGACTTAGCAGGAAGCGAAGACAATCGCCGAACCGAAAATGGCAAGGAAAGACTAGTAGAGTCGTCTGCAATCAACAAAAGTCTCTTCGTTCTAGCTCAATGTGTCGAGGCAATCAGCAAAAAGCAAGCACGGATACCATACCGCGAGAGCAAAATGACGAGGGTTCTAGCTCTGGGACAAAACAATGGATTGACACTGATGATACTGAATCTAGCGCCTGTCCGGTCGTATCATCTCGACACACTATCATCCCTTCAATTCGCAAATCGTACTAAGAAGATTGAGATCAGAGAAGTGGAAAATGAGCCTATATTTAGGGGCAAGCAAGAGCGAATTCCAGCTGTGACTGGGCCGCCAGTACATCGTCAGCCATTAAGAGCATTGACGGCTGCCCCTATCAATGTTGGAGCCAAGACCACATTGAAGGACAAGCCATTGAAAGCCTTTTCTGTTTACAACGAGAAAACAGCACTCAGTCGACCATCATATGGACGGAAAAGAGGTTCAGACGAGAACAGGGCAACGAACAGTCGTCCTCATAAACAACTTCGCACTAGTGCTGAGTATAGCAGCACACTTGTGCATGCTCACAAAAACGGCACTAACAGCAACATTTCCCGTGCCGATCTCGAGTCTCTTGTCAACCGTATGGTAGAGGAGAAACTGGCAGAACGTACAATCGATGCCGTTTCCACTCAAGCAGCCCCTCTGAATATCGAGGTACAGCGTCGTCTGGAAGCACTAGAACAACGTATCCAATCACAATCGCAGGATGATCACAAAACAGAAGGATTGCAATACCTTTACATGGCGAAGCAGCATCAAGCTCGTGGCGAGGATGCGTCAGCGCTCAAGATGTACGAATTGGCTGAACCTTTCTTTCCTGGAAACGAAAAGCTAACAAGCCGCATGACGAAATTGAGAACGATACTGGCGGCCGATAAAGCAGGGGAGAGTGACCAAGTGCTGGAAGAACCACATATCCATACAGCACATCCCGAACTTGTGCCCGAGAAACACAGCAAGCAGCAATACGATGACGACGAATACAACGACGACAACTACAACCCCAAAGACGCAGACTACACAAATACCACCCACATAATGGACGAAGAAGCATACCAATCCGACTCCAGCTTCCACTTCAAACCCAAAAAGGCCAAATCGAAAAAGATTGTAGCACGCCCTCCTCAAGTTCACCGCGATGAAACCCCGCCGACACCGCGCACCAGCACACTCCTCCACATCATCAATACGAGAGATCTCACGCAGATCAAGTCGCTGAAAGGGGTCGGAGTGAAGAAGGCGGAGGGCATCGTCAATTGTTTGCTTGAAATGGGTGGAGATGTAATTGAGGATTTGGTTGGGTTGGCAGCTATCAAGGGAGTTGGTGTGAAGACGGTGGATAAGATGAGGGAGGGTATTGTTGTTTGTGGTGGTGATGATAGGCTTGATGAACTCGGTGGGGAGTTTGAGGGAGCTGGGAAGGTGAATATTCACAAAGCAACCATGGGAATGGCGACTGGTGTTTGAAAAGCTCGGCTTTCTTGATTTGGCGTCAGCAGGTGTTTCTGGGGTATAGACGTTCCATCTGACGAGCACGATGATGATGAACCTACACCATTTTGACGATATAGTTGCATGAACCTATAACATTGTTACGACATGAGTTGAAGTAGTTGCCAGCATCCGCTCAAGTCCGTGCAAAAAGTGGAAATTCGCCATCTATTTGCGAGCTTATAGCTCACCGGCCTATACAAGTGAGGACCTGCATGGTGGCACAGAGTTACTTGCCCACTGCGTTAGGAGGTTGTTGAGAAGTGCAACTGAATGCATAATTGTAAACAATCGCAGCCATCCTTCGCTTTTGTTGCACATGTGAAACGGATGGATCTTTTGGCGTGGTAGATGGCCGTTTCGTTTCTCTGATGCCTTCGGGTTTGTTTGTCGGTTTCTAGAATCCGTACTCGTCCGTTTTTGCTATTGTTGGATCCGCTCCGAGTTGCGATAGATATGGTGATGGATACCTGTCGTGGTAAAGAATGTAGAGTCTCGATCTGAGCTCTCTTTTTGTCTTGGAAGTGCACTGCTTGTTCTGTGTCTGAGTACAGCTTTGCTTCTTCAATACTTGCCGTGGTATACAAGGTCTACACAATTCTGGAAAAGTTGTTTCCGTCTCCGCGGCAGGCACCTGTCCAGCTACTTCGTTGACAACTTGGACCCGGTGTCCGTAGCGTCCATCGCAGCGTATCTGGGATCCTTGAACGGCGGACCGAGAAAGAGCTTCACTACGGCGTGCCCTGATCCAACATATTCCTACAAAGACAGAGAATTAGCCTTGTCGCACACATCCACACACAAACACCACCAGCAACAAAACTCACCATCTCACAATCGCCCTCTCCTCAACCCGATGATGCTCATACCCCAACACGCTCACGCCCCCAGCATCCAATTGCAACCCCCTCGCCATCTCCACCCCACAACCCAACCACCTCGCTCCAAACCCCCTCAGCACATGTCCATGCGCCACACACAGCACATCCGCCCTCTCCTGCCCCCAACACTTCTCATGCACCTCCTTTTGAATCTTCTCAATCAACCTATCAATCCTTTCCGCAACCTCCGCCGCGCCTTCGCCGCCTACATGCTTATACCCCGTCGTCCACGTTCCGAAGTTCTCGCCTGCAGCGTCTTTGGCGTAGATTTCCTTGGTCTTGAGGCCTTCGTACTCGCCGTAGTTCATTTCGGTGAGGAGGTCTGTTGTTTCGACCTCGATGTCGGAGGGGAGGTTGAGTAGAGTTAGTGTTTCTTGAGCGCGGGCGCGGGGGGAAACGTAGACTTTGCGGAGTTTGGAGGGGTCGATGGTTAGGTTGGGACCGAGGAGGGTTGAGGCGGTGGTTTTGACGAGGGATTGACCGTGCGGAGTGAGCGATAGGTCGGTGAAGGAGGTGTGTTGCCCTGTTTTGGACCATTCTGTTTCGCCATGGCGGAGGAGGAAGAGGCGGGGGTCGCGGGGCATGGTGGGTGGCTGGTCGTGAGTTTGGTGTGGTTTGTAATATGTGATGGTAATTGAATTGAGGTCATGCTAATGTGCCAAGTAATGTATACAGTCACGTGATGTAGGAGATGACCATTGGCCCTAAAACCTAAAACCTTGAACCTTGTAAACTTCCCCTCTTCTTCTTGTTGGAAGACAATTGGCCTCGTCTAAGTCGTCTTGTGCTCTCCGTCTATGTATACCGACGCGGTACAGCAAGAAAATCCAAAAACAACGCCATTCATGAAACCATAAAATCGAGAGCAGGAAGTCGAGAACATTATTCCTGCTCCATAACCCACGAAAGCCACTTTCGCACTGTTCCCAAAGCCTGGGATCCCGCCATAAAGACATCACGCCGCTCCTTCAACCTCCCTCCGCCCTCTACCACGTGAATAGCATCAAGCTCGGGTTCAGCACAATCGGCAACAGGAAATGACTCCCAACGACAGTGACAAGTGGCCAAATAGCGGTAACGTGTGTGATTCTGTAAATATCAGCTTGTTGTTCCATGTCTCGCAGCAGAAATATGAGCTTACCTCCACTCTTCTGGCACTGCAACACCCAGCACAATCATTGCAGCCGTCATCAGAATAGTAAACGCAAAGGTAAACTTGAACCTCTTGACTACCAACGGCAACTCATCGAAAAACGTCGTATTGCTTACTTCCTTTGCTGTAGCACCCCAGCTCATATCAATGCTAAACATGTGCGAGAGGATAGCTTGGGAGACGTGCATAGAGATACCACCCATGAAGATGAAGAACATAGGCACGTGCTTGTAGTTTTCCCAGAGTGAGCCGAGTAAAGGTTTGCCTTCGCCGCGGAAGCGTATAACTGCAAGAGTGATGTTACCGACACCAGAGAAAACGACGACGATTGCTACCCAAAGGTTGAAGGAGGAGTTATAGAAGTGGTCGAGGTTGAAGATATACCAGCCTTGAATGAAGTAGTTTGCGACAGTGAGAAGCCAGGTTGCAGCGATGGCGTAGTATGTGCCAATGTAAGCTATAAAAAGGACGCATCAGTATAAGGCAATAATGATGGAGAGTGTGGTACCTACCCATCAAAGAGAATTTGGAGGAGAGCGGAATGCGGGACCCGATAAATTGGCGAAAAAGCTTTGTACTGTGATGAGAGAGGCAGATTAGTTCCAGTAAGCTGTTAAAGCAAACAGCGACTTGACTTACAAGGGACCGCGATGAAACCAGTCCTTCAATGGGTGAAGCATGAGCTCAGAACAGCCATAGGCATATTTCTCCCATCTCGTAAGCTCATCATAAACAGTCAAGGATACACCCTCTTCAAACAATTCGCCATCTGGCGATGCAAAACCAGCCAGGCGTACGAGATAACCAGCAGCTTGTAGACGTAAAGCCATATCGAAGTCTTCGCTGACAGTTTCTTCAGACCACCACTTCTCGCGATTGTCCTCTTCACTGTGGTAGCCGATATATTGAATAGCGCTCCAGCGGAGGAAAGCATTGTGGCCGACAAAAGGAGCGATATCACCTGAGGCGACGGCGTATTTGATCTCGGTATAGACCATGTTTGTAAACTAACAGTGATATTAGTAGATATTGCGCATACATGAGTGTGCGAAAGGAATCCTTACGAAAGTGATTCCTTTTTCGAAATATGAGTCGGTGACCTAAGAGATTTGTCAGCGAGGTCTCGAAGGTAAAACTTGAGGGTGAGCGCACATTCATAACACCACTAGCATGTTGCAGAATACCACACTGAGGAGTGTGTTCAAGCTCGCTGACGCTGTCAAGTAAGCAATCTTTGGGTACTCGAGTGTCGGAGTCAATGATGAGGATGTAGTCGCCCATTCTCACATTGCCTATAGGTGACAGGTGTTAGCAACTGTGTCATTTAATACAGGAATCGATAATACATACCTTGAGCCCAAGTACGACCCTGATCCTCACTGATGATATCGTTAAGAGCATGGAGATAAGCATCCTTCTCAGACCACATCTTCTCATCGAGTTGTGCCAACTTTTCTTCCACACGAGTGCTAATCCACATGGCATAGTTCATGTTCGAGGCCTTCTTGAACTTGCCACGACGAACGAAAGGTTCTCCTTCGCCTGGTCCAGGTCTTGGGTTGTGTTTAGGACGAGCTACCCATCCGATATTGTTTTCCTATTACACATCAGTACGAAACAATCGTCGAGGATAGGAACTGATTACCTCGTAGAAGTCTGCTCTGGCACGAGCATCATCCGGACTGATGAGCTGCATACCGTCGTCATTGATGAAAATATTCGCGCTGCCTCCTTGCATTTCATAAGTCGCCATGGCGGCTTTAATACTGCGGATAGTCGGCACGATGACGGCTTCGAGACCTTCCTTGTATACAGGCATCTGGATGGTTACATGGGGTAGACCACCCATGACGTGACGAGTAAGACGCTGAGGGCGAGTACCACTGTAATACTTGCTGTTCTCCTGGATCTGCTTGATAGGCCCAAGTATCTTTACAAAGGTAGAAGCAACGACTTGAAAGAAGAACTTGTTGTAGAAATCAGTACAAGAACGTTGAATTCGTACAAGGTGCGAAGCTCGACTCACCAGACCAGCCCACAGGGAAAATGGCAACGTAACGAGCAAAGCAAAACGAATATACGACCCAGTGTATGCTGCCTCGATGAAGAGTTTCTTAACACCAGAACCCAATGCGGCAAAACCAAGAGCTAGAGCCAGACCCTCACTGAAACTGGAGAGAATGTGAGTTTTGTATGAGCTTGGTTTCGGGCCAACCTCGCTGTCGTGTGTTGAAGAGTCAGACGAATCGACCTCACTCTCGTTGATAGTTGCAGCACCCTTCTTCTCATGCATCTCGAGGTCGAATTCCGTCTCTGCGTGCCAGATCATGGCAAGAAGTTCTTTTTCGAGACGAGATACACGCTCGATGATTGCGGTAGGTCTTTCGGAATTGTTAGCATGGACTCAGCAGTGAGCATCTCTTGAGCGGTATCAGCACTCACTCATCGTCCCAAACCACAAGCATACCGGCGTCGGATATAAACGCAGCGGATTGGTACTTCTGGCAGCGAGACAGGTAGCTGATGTCAGGGAGTACCTGAATCTGCTGTCCGTTGGACAAGGCAACAACATTACGACCAGCAAAACGACGAATGACTGGAGTGATGACCGTCATTGCAACCTATGTCCTGTGTTAGGAAAAATGATCGTCGTATCTTGAGCAGCTGAAGCAGCTCACCTTGACATTCAAAGCTTGAATATGATCCTTGAGACCACCTTGAATCTGCTCCATCTGAATCGGACAGCAAATGTAATTGTCTCGGCCTCTTTTCATGACGACACCCTCGTCATAGCCTCCAGGTGTGCACCATCGTAGTTGTTCTTGTTGCTGATGTAGGTACTCAATCATGATATCGCATTTCAGATCTTGGAAGGAAGAGTCGGCCAGCGAAACAGCCGATGACATGACTGGAGACATGAGTGGAGACATGATTGGTGTCAACACTTGGGTGGTGAGACTGGAGCTGGGTATAGGAGTCTGGGTTTTGGAAGCTGCCTTTTTGGGCGCAATGTATGATTTGAGACCCATATCGTTCGGAAGCGAAGTGGTGTCGGATACTGGGCTTGTGAAATGATTATTCGAAATGTACTATAATTGGTAAAGTAAAGAATAAATGAAGGTATGAATAAGAGTGTGAAGATAGTAAATGTGCTGTTCCAAAGGAATGTATAAGTGAGCAACGTAAAGAGTGACTTGGGTCAGGACAGCAGTGATAAGGAAGTTCCGACCTAATTCAGCACAAGATTTCGATGGTGGTATAGCATTTATATTAAAGACAGTACCACACGCGTCACTTTGAACAACGTTGTTGATGTTCCAGATAGGCAAGGCAAAGCCAGCAGCACTTTATTTGGCCACCGTCCAGCCTCATATCGGACAGCCAAAATCGAGGTAGATTAGCACAGATGGTACTGTGGTACAGTATTGAGACTGTGGCAACAGGATAAGGGATAACGTCCTTCATCTCGCTAAGAGATGGTAGGTAAACACAGCTAAAGCACGTCGGTTTCATGGTTTTTGCTTTGAGCACGTTGCGTCCGCCACGGCACCACCGTCATGTCATCGCCTTCGGCCGATGTGCCGCTTGTTTCGAGTCTTCGAGGCGAGCAAGTATTTGGTACACCAGTGTATCAAGCTAAGAAGCTATGCTCATGCGGCTCAGCTCATGCTCCTGAACCAATCTGAGCTAGTGTTCACGCTACCAACCGTAGACGTTTCACCAGTAATCTGCCACGTTCGGATAACTGGTGCTCGATGGGTAAAGTGGTCGAGACAGAGATGTTGTTGTTCGAAAAGACGTTGAAATTACTAAGTCAGGGTTAGCGTGGTTGAACGCGTCAGGACCCGCAACTCTAAAACCTTAAGTAAACAGCACGCGCTGTTTTGCAACGAACTTCTTGCCCCTGCCCAGACGTCGAAATGATGATGTTGTCGTTAGCTCGAGTATGTCGACGCGTTTCAAGCTAACTAGGACTGTAGCTCCATCGGCCGTAGATCCGATATCCAATTTCCACAGGGAGAAGACGAACCTGGGATGAGGAAACCAGCTTTCAAATTACAACATCGTTGAGGTGACCTGTACCAGCACGAGCGATAGCTCATCCAGATTATGGAAACAATGGTCTAACGTGCTACATTGGGCGCGTGCCGTACGTGATGCTATACTTGAGGTGCAGGTTTGCCAGTGCCTGTAAAACCTTGTGACCTATCATTGCCCTCTTGCATTGTTTTTTGGTATTTACACATTTATATCGTTTCTTTTGTACCTTACACTTGCTGAACCATGTCCACCTCCGCAACCTCGTTGATATTGGACGAGTACGATGAGAAGGACAACAGACCCGAGCAACGCATACCACCTTCGCCTGGAGGAAGTACTCTACACCCCAAAAGCAACCCATTCTCGAATCAACATGCATACTCCGTTCCGACAACACCCAGATTCGGCATGTCTCGTCGAGGCTCCGTGAATGTTCCAGGCACACCTCATTCCCAGATGACCTTTGTCGAAAAACCTCGATTCCGCTCAAGGAGATACAAGAAGGAGGATATTCAGCAACCATGGCTTGTGAACAAAGATAAGAAGGCACACTTTGCGTGGATCTTCCCATGGCTGGGTATCTTCATTGGTCTTGCGTTGACAGTCGTGCAATGCTACTTGGGTTGGGTCAGCGTACCGCAGCACGAATATTGTCCAGTATTAATGGAGGATTTCTCCTCCGGTGTCCTGGACCCCAATGTTTGGCAGCACGAAGTCGCTCTTGGAGGCTTTGGCAATGGAGAATTCAGCATGACCACATCAGACTCTGAAAACTCCTTCATCAAGGACGGTGCTCTTTACATCAAGCCAACCCTCCAAGATGAAAACCTCATCGACACCAACAACGTCCTTGACCTGGGCAGTAACTGCACGTACACTTCCTTCCATGACTGCGTCGCAACGACAAACACCACCAACGGTACTATCGTCAACCCAGTCAAATCCGCACGACTCACCACAAAAATGGGACCCACGATCAAATACGGAAAAGTCGAAGTCGTAGCCAAGATGCCTGTAGGCGATTGGATGTGGCCTGCCATCTGGTTATTGCCCGTCAACTCGACCTACGGAGTCTGGCCCACATCCGGCGAAATCGACATCGCCGAATCCGTAAGCTCTTCTACCCCAACTCACCCTCATCTATACGACACACTAACCCCTCCCACCACAGCGTGGCAACAACCGAACCTACCAACTTGGCGGCAACAACAAGTTCTCCTCCACCTTACACTGGGGCCCAAACAGCGACTTCGACCGCTACGCCAAAACCAGTATGGACAGCTGGGCCGCCCGCACCACGTACGCCAAAGACTTCCACACCTACGGCATGGAATGGTCTGAGAAGTACATCTTCACCTACATTGACGACCGTTTGCACCAAGTTCTGTACATTCAATTCGATGAGCCTTTTTGGACGCGTGGTGACTTCCCTGCCGCGACGGCGAATGGAACGCAGCTGGTTGATCCTTGGGGACAGACGGGGAATAAAGGGACGCCGTTTGATCAGGAGTTTTATTTGATTTTGGTATGTTTGTTGCTAGGAGTATTCATCTAGTTGGTGATTGGTGCTAATGCGTTTGTATAGAATGTGGCTGTTGGTGGTAGTTATTTTCCTGACGGTATTGGTGGAAAGCCTTGGGTAGACGGTAGTGCGTTGAAGGCGAAGCAGTTTTGGGATGTGAGTATTTGTGCATTGATTATTCGCTGGCCAGGCTTCTGACTTTATTTCCTACAGGCTAAGGATCAATGGTATCCTACGTGGCAAGAACAGGGAGAGATGGTTGTAAAGTCGGTCAAGATGTATCAACAGAAGGGTTACAATGGTTGTTGAAATCTTTTCAAACCGTAGTGTTGGGACCTAAGTTCAGTATAGTCGTCGCCAATGTTGGTTTGTTATCGACGGACGTGTATTATAGGAGAGGCACTTACTGAGATTAGGCGTAATGGGACAGCTTGGTATACCTGGGCGCAGAATTTTGAGCATATAGATTGGCTGGTCGTTTCTGAAAAATATCAGATATACAACACACGTGTAGTATGGAACTTGTTGTAAGTATGCTTGATGCGATGCTTGGTTTTCATTGTGTGGGTGTCTACAAAAAGTGTGACAATCCTCCTTGCTGCGTGCGGCCTTCTTGCTTTGGAGCGCAGATAACGCCATAGTCTCTTTCCTTCATTGGATATACCCCCAGCCCTCGCCATTCCAAATCCAAATAACCAGAAAATCATAATGCATTACGAAAGCACCAAAGTCATCGTCCCTCGAGATAATCCAGCACCTCTCTAGCCCTCTCTCCTCTCGTGCTCGCTTGTGTGATTGCTGCTGGCAGTTGTCCCAAATTTTCTACTGTGCTCTCCCAAGTCCGTCTAATATCTTCCTGTCTGTCAATCCATCCCGGAGGCGCTTGTAACTGTTGTATCACGTCCATAATGGCAGTATCTTGCTCTGCTTCTGCCGACCGCATCGCAGCAGCCGTCTCTTGCTTTACTGATTGAGCTTCGAATGCCTCGCGGAAGTTCTTCGCTGCCGCTTGTGCTGCAGTTCTCCTGCGATTTGCGAGCTCAAGATTCAGCGTCTCGATCTGACTGTGGAGATTACTTATTCGTGATGCCAGACGTGTATCGAAAGGTTCGAATTCTGTTTACAAGTCAGTTATATGCGAAATAATAGAGCTGTCAAGGTCGCGCACCTTCTGGAACTTCTTTTTCCCATTCAATCTTCTCGGCGTCGATGCCGTTTACACTGATTCCCATTTGGGCCGCACTGAACGTGTCTTCGATGTATTTGTCTACCCCAGCCTCTACCGCCCGGCGCATGGCATCTACACCAGTGTTGCCCTCTCTCAGCGCGGCTTCTAGCGGTAGATGGAGATCAATTTTTGCTCGTGCAGCATGCGCAACATTGTTCTTGAGATATATCAGATCGGCGACTGATTGGAGCTCTACTCGTCGATGGGTGCCTGCTGAGTGTAGCTCCGATGGGTCAATATCGCGTCCGCTATCTGGTAGAATATTGTGGGTGTTCATTGTGAGGGCGAAGCGACACGTACGAACGATGCCTGTGGTTTGGAGCTCGTTGAAGCACACATGTCTTGATTTGTTGACTGTTGTCAAAACAAATGGGCAGCACTCCGGCGGAGCTAGATCCGCTGTCACGTGCCGTACCCTGCTCTTGAATGACCATGTTCCAATGGCATGGCAAATTATAGATTTATATGAACGAGATCCAGCATCTTTTTCTCTTTTTTCTTCTCTTCATTACTACTGTATTTCATGCCAAAGAGGAAACGTGAAGACAACACACCCCAAATCCTCCTCCCTTCCATGCTGAAGAGATCCCTCAGACGCATTTCCACCATGGCATCCTCCAGCACCTCATCTCCGTTCACAAAAGCAGTCGTTTCTGCTATTCGCAACGTCTACCCCGAACAATTAGCAGACCACAGTTTCGACAATACTGGTTTGCTACTAGAAGCCCCTTTCGACAAGAATCGACAACCTCAGAAGAATACTGTGCTCCTGACAAATGACTTGACAACTGCTGTTGCAGATGAGGCAATCGACAGGAAAGACAGCGTCGTAGTTGCATATCGTTAGTGTTGCAGGACCGACAGGACCGAACTCTTCGAAAGACCACAGGACTGAATACTACAGGGTAGATCCAATTATTTTCAGAGGCTTGAAGAGCCTGACTCTAGCGGATACACAGCAAAACTCTTTACTACGTTTGGCAGCAGCAGGTATCAGCGTAATACTTTCAGATTTTAATTGAGCCAACTCAAGATAGAAGCTCATACAAGATCAGGTGTACTGTCCTCATACAGCAGTCGACAGTATAGAAGGTGGAAATGCAGACTGGCTAGGCGATATCGTGACAGGCGAGATTAAGGAAGACTATAAAGCTGTAACGCCCCCAGATACAGCACCAACAGTCGCCCAGGGCTATAAGCTCCAACACTTCCCATCCAGCTACGATGCTCAGCACGACAGTATCACACTGTAAGGTTCCTCCAAAGGACAAAACTTGAACTCCATCTTACCTACATGCACAGAGCATCCCTACCACACGACCGCAATCCAATCAGCGGACTCTCCCAACCAGATGGCAAGCACAAAAACGCCGGTGTCGGTCGGCACATCAAACTACACACACCACGGCCACTTTCCGAAATCCTCACAACAATGACAACATATTGGGGAAACCCACCTTCAATGATGGTCGCCACTCCTCAAGGCACATCAGATCCAGGCTCGCAGTCTATCACCTCCATCGCCATTTGTGCGGGTAGTGGGGGTTCTGTTTTCTCCAAGCTCAAAGAACCAGTCGACCTATTATTGACTGGGGAGTTGACGCATCATGAAGCTTTGGCCACGATCGAGCAAGGAAAAAGTGTTATCTGTGTCAATCATAGTAATAGTGAGAGAGCGTATCTTGGTGCGGTCATGCAGGGGTTGCTCCAAGCTGAGATCGAGAAGGTATGGCAAGAGGCGAGAGATGGGAATGATGGAAAGGAGCAGACGGGATATGAGGATGAGAGTGTAGGTGTGGAGGTCAGCAGGGCAGACAGAGATCCATTTGGATATGTGATAAGGAGTGTTTGAGTTGGGCTGTTGTAGACGAGTTTTCAGGGAAGTGTCTGAGCAATCGTTGGATATTGTCCTCAAGCAAGGAAGATCACGACTGCAACCATACCTCATCCAAAATATCGGAAACCATAATTGATGGATTTCATTGAGCTTATCCACTTCTCCCCCACAATCTCAAGACTCCACCACTTCTGCGTCCCCCAATGAAAGGATCAAGAAGAATTGGAATCAATGGGATAAGCCATTATCGAAACAAGGATATTCTTCATGGAAACTCCCAAGGCTTCCACCTGCCATCTCCCATCTTTTGCTTCTATCACGTATAATTGTTCCAACATACCAAGTGCCAAGAAGGCAATGCCTGCAGGCTCTTACCCTTAGCAACGTGTGGGCCAGCAAAAATCCACAGGTTCGTCTAAGGACCAGGAGAACCATATTCCATGGTCGTCCCTGAACCGGTTTTCGTTTGCTCTCGATGATCGTTATCTACTTTTTCATTTCTTTGAGAATCTTGCTAGTGGTCTGCGGTAATGGCTGATGAGTCTCGCGCTGGCAATTTTTTTCTGACTTGATCAAGAGCCTTTTGTTTCCTGCCACTCGATGTACATCTATCATCTCGCTCCCAGATCTCACTATCCGCGGAGCTTCAAACTGTTACACAACAACTATCCTACTCCTCCCCTTCTCTTTCGCCCCGCCCCTCAACTCAATTCAATTCAAAACATTCCCAACCTTCTCCCCCTTAATCCACTCCCCCAACCTCTCCGCCTGCTCCTCATACCACCCCCTCAACGTCGCCTCATTCACATACCCCATATGCGGGCTCATAACAACCTCGCTCCTCCCCTCACACCCCCACCTCGTCGTCCTCCACCGACTCTCCTTAGGCAACGGCTCCTTCCAATACACATCCATCGCCGCCCCCTTAATCAGTCCTCTGCTCAGCACAGCAAACAGCGCGTCTTCATCCACCAAACCCGCACGCGCACAATTGATGAAAAAGGCACTTTTCTTCATCGCTTCCAGTTCCGGCCGCCCTACGATCCCGCGCGTGCGCTCGGATAGCACGAGATGAACGCTCAGCACGTCAGCGGAGGCGAATAGTTCTGCTTTCGACCCAGCGACCTTGAAAGTACCGCGAGGCAGGCCCTGTGCTGATGCGGCATCGTCTGCTTTCGACTGCGTTAGGTTCGCACTCCAGCAGAGCACCGTCATGCCGAAAGCTTGCACGGCAATCCGCGCCGCTCGCGCGCCCAGTTTACCCAGTCCAAGAGCGCCGAAGGTTAGGCCTGCCAACGGCGTCGTAAAGCCGGCGGCTTGCCAGTCGCTGGCGGCTTTGACATCGTTGTCGTGCGCTGGGATGCGATTGGTCAGCGAGAGGATTAGCGCCCACGTCTGCTGCGTCGTGGAGTCGTAATTCGTGGCGCTGTTTTTCGTGCCTACGACGTCGATGCCCAGATCTCGTGCGGCGTGGAGGTCGAGGGAGGCGTTGCGCATTCCTGTTGTGAGGAGGAGGCGGAGGTTGGGGAGGTTTTCGAGCAGGGATGCGGGAAAGGGAGTGCGTTCGCGCATTGTGGAGATTATTTGGTAGGGGTGGAGGAGGGTGGTGAGGGAGGCGTGGTCGGTGGCGTTGGAGGGGTCGAGGGTTTTGGGGAAGGAGGAGATTTTGAGGGCGCCACTGAGGGAGGGGTGGGAGGAGAAGATTTGGGGGGCGATGGAGGCGTAGTCGTCTAGGATTGCTATGGACAATGTAGAGTCGGAGGGCCTTTTTGTTTCTGACATTGTGTGAGATTGTGATTGTGATTTGGCTCGCAATGGGAGTCACGGTATGGGTATGTTTCTCTTAGTTTTATGCAAAACACGCAGATTGGTAGCAGAGGTACGATGCGAGCAGATGCAGACGTCTTTTAAAGGATCATATAATCAAGTTGATGATGGAGGTCAACGACAAAGACTAACGACAGCAATGTTGGTGAAGATAACAGAACTTTTTCAGATGCTATCATGGGTGTTTTCCCTATCTGTAAAATCTACGTGGGAGAGTCATATATTTTGATCATTTCCTCCTCGTCATGACTTTTGTACACATCTCTTCTAGTCCTCTCTTTGCTTCGCTATCCGGAAACGGTGCAATCGCCTCGATTGCTTTATCGCAAAACTCCTGCGCTAATGCTCGTGTCTGCTCAAGTCCATCCGATGATGCTACAATGTCTCGTGCCTGGAAAGAAAAGGGTTCATATTAGTATGAAAGTTCCATGGACAAAATGCAAGCAAGCGAGCGACTCGTGCTCACGACCTTCAACATACCTTTCTCACATCGCCCTCCTTCTCAAACTTCCTACCCACAAGCACACCCAACTCCGGTCTCGTCTGCCACGCAAACAAAAGCGGCGCCGTCGCAAGTCCCAACTCCAAATCCGCACCTGCAGGCTTACCCAACTCCTGCGCAGACACACTAAAATCCAACATATCATCTACCAACTGAAACGCCAGCCCCAGATTCCTGCCATAAGCATACGCCGCATCCACCGTCTCTTTACTGCCCTGCCCAAGCAATGCCGCTGCCCTGCAACTCTTGCTTATCAGACTGGCAGACTTGAGATATGTTTTCTGCAAATAGTATTCTATTGTCTGGCCGGGGATGAATTGGGGGTGCGTTTCGTTGTGTAGTGTGTTTTGCAGCTGCATGAATTCGCCCTCGATTAGGTTGGCAATGACGGTGGAGAGGAGCTCGGTGACTTCGCTGTGGCGGAGACGGGCGAGAGAGACAGAGGCACGACCTAGGAGGAAGTCGCCGGCGAGTACGGCCATCTTGTTGCCGAATTCGATGTTGGCGGAGGGAGATCCGCGGCGGGTGGAGGAGTGGTCGATTACGTCGTCGTGTAATAGAGAAGCCGTGTGGATCAGTTCTGTGATCTCAGCAAGACGACGTTGTGATGGGAGGATGTCAGAGGCAGAGGCCAGAGCATCTGAAAGAGTGGGTTGTTGGTCGGCTGTCAAGGAAGGAATGTTGGGGTTGTGGTCGGACAGGATTGCTTCAGAAGCGATGGAGGTGTCGATTAGAGAGTCTTGTGGGTTATGTTGTATTGGTGCTTTTGGTGCATGTGCCGTTGCTTGTGACATGAGTAGAACGAGCATGGGTCTGATGTGTTTTCCCTCGGATTGTGTATAATATTTCGCTACAGTATCCAGCATAGGATGTCCGGAGCCAACTAAAGATCGTATATTGGACGTCAACCCTTTCATCTCTCTCGCTACTGTTTGAAACGGATCTATCTTGACTCCTCCAGGCAGTACGGGATCTGTTTTGCCAGCATTTTGTATAAAGGTCTGAGCAGTCTGAACGGCGGAGGCCCATGTTGATTGGTTTCGTGTAGAGTAAGGTCGGTAAGCTTGTTGTAATGGTATTGGCACGTTATGCCGTGCAAAAGAGAGGGAGCATTGTGAACAGAGGGTGGTCTTGTGCCTTGAGGCCACGAGTGAATCTTTTAGTAGCGCAACATGCGCTGGGCGACCTCTCATGCCTTTGTTATTGTCAAAAGGTGCCAATGGACAGAGGAGTATTATTTCAGATCAATTGGATGGTCAGGGGATTGATTTGTGAGGCAGTATTGGCAGTGGTGGTGGTTGTCTGAAACATTGAATTTTGGATTGAGGACGTAATTGATCCAGGGATCGACCTTTGCCACCCGGCAACATCTCCGCGACATCTCTATCACTACTATTCGTCCTTCGGCTGTACTACTACGTTACAATGTGCCATGATATAGTATAGATGGTGCTTCTAACTATGACTGCTGCCTTGGTGGCGGCGGTGCAAGATTACAATACGCTAGGCTCAATCGAAGAACAGAAAGAAATAGTTCAATCCAGTGAACCACCACTTCAAAATCCCATGCTAGGAAATCCAATATCTCATGGTCAAATATTAGATATTGCAAGAGCTCTGAAGGCATGCCACTCCTCTCATGATAGTACAAAATCATCACATATCTCATACAACCTCGACGATCTGCTACGAGGCTCTCACATCTACACCCCACCACCACCTACCAAACCCGAACCAGTGCGCTCCATCAACGACAACATCCACAAATACCCCTCTACTAACACTCCTCCAGACACAAGAATACAAAGACCTAATGGCGCGCCTCCGCGCAACCTCCGAAGCTCAACAATACGCCACCATCTCCTCCTCCAACTCCAGTACCAACCCCTTCTCCATCTCCACACGCAACAGTCTCCTGCAATCCCAACCAACGCACGACCCCTTCGCCAAGCCCGAAGACGACGACATCACCTTCGCCGACGTGAATCGTCAATTGACACTCATCATCAATGTTCTCGTGAGTATTATAGCATGCGGAATTGCGATATGGCTTGTTGCGGGACATATTGCGGCGCCGAAAAGGTTGGCGTTGGCTATGGTGGGAGCGTTGGTGGTGGCTGTGGCCGAGGTTGCGATTTATGCTGGGTATTTGAGGAAGCTGGGGGAGGCGAAGGTGATGGAGAGGGGCAAGAAGGAGAGGAGGGTTGTTAGCAAGACGTGGACGATTCAAGGAAGTTTGAGCGAGAAGAATGCTAGTGTTGCTGTGGGCAAGGACAAGGGCGAAGATGTGAATGGGCTGGGTGTAAAATTCCGAGCAGGAAAGAGGAGGTGAAAGACCGAGTGGCGGTTGTGGTTTTATTCCTGCATGGATTTTGAACACGAGATGTCTGAAAACTCCCTCTTTCGGCATCAATCATCCTCCCTGGCTATGCTACACGACGACGAGAATGATATCTTGCAACAGTCCACCAACACCTGCAAATGCGTACACCCCAACCATGCTAGTACCAATCAAACGCCGTCATCACCATCATTAAGTCGTAGCAGTTGCAGTCGAGTATATATCTCAAGCTTCAGTCCTGTGCCAGGTCGATTGGACTTTCGGCTGAGTGCGAATCTGCTGTTCGCAAATCCGCTGTTAAGAAAGGATGAGAAAGAGCGTCCTCAGCGGACATGCGTGAATGTGGATCTAGGTCGAAACATTTGTTGAGAAAGCTCACTGCTTCTAGCTCGTTGTCTGGAAGATGCAGCTTGTTGCCTGCAGAATCTCTTGAGGGTCGGTTGGTGCTCCACATGATAATCTTCTCCATGGTATAACCATTCTCGGTGATGGTGGGCAGATTACACTCAAAGACTTGACCGTGGAGTAAAGCACATAGCTTCATCCTGTTGCGGCCGAATACAGTGGCCAACTCGATGACGGCATCGATGTCGTCTGCGGAGTGGAAGAATGGAAAGCGCCGTGCGAGAATAGTGAGCAGTATGACACCGGCTGACCATGTGTCAATCGTGGTAGTCTGTCTGGTACATTTGAACAGCACTTCTGGAGCACGAAAGCCACGTGTTCCCGCTCGGTTTGCTCGAATGGAATGTCTGTTATCTTTCGTTGGATAGCCATTCATGGAGCCTTGCGTATGCCAGTATGACTTCGTTATTTTCGCTCGCCGTTGCTCACCACTCAGTTGACACAGGCATGGTGGGGTGTCATGACACTCACGTTCCGCCAATCCAAAGTCGACGAGGACTCCATGTTTGTGGTGTGGGTTGTAAAGAAAGTTCGTAGGCTTAATATCCCGATGTAAGATGCCGTGTTCATGCACTGCTGCCAGTGCTTTGAAGAGACATCTAAAATACGGACGCATGTCATCGACCGTGAATTCGCGAAAATAGGCTCGGAAGTCCAGATGACGAAAGTAGGGCAATACTGCGATAACCTGGTCCTGATGTCGGAAAGCGGTGATGAGAGGACAAATAGCATCGCAACCTCGAAGATCATGCAGAAGATCCAGCTCGTTCATGATTCTAATAGGACTGCTGGTAACGTAAATCTTCTTGATCGCAACGTGATGTGCTCTTTTCTCTTTTCGTTTGCCAGATGGTGACCACTTTGCCTCAATATCCCAGTCATTGTTGTAGTGGTCGTAGAGTAAGTCTTCTGCTTTGTATACAGTCGAGAACGTGCCTGGACGATGTAAGGTCAGTCATGAAGTTGACCTTCACTCATTTTGTCGACTGCATACCTTCACCAATTCGATTGAGCAGCTTATATCTCTTCGTGATTCCTCTGAAGCTCTCTTCGAACTTCTGCATATCCTCGAGGACCAGTTCATCAATCTCTTCCTCATCCTCCTCATCGTCGCTCGATACAGACTTAGTACAGCCACTTTCTTCCATTGGGTCCATGCTTTCATCATGTGGATCGTCAGAGGCGTCATCGCCTAGCTCATCGACTTCATCAACATCGTTATGCACGTCTGTCTTGCTGTGAGCTTCGAGTTCCTCGCGTGCTCGACGTGTTTCTTCCCATTGGTGTCTTCGTTTGACGTAGAATTCTAGAGGATAGCCTGGGTATTCTGATTTGAAAGATACCAACCATGCGGGCTCGTTCATGTTGAAACAGCAAAGAGCACAGCAAATTGGAAAAAGCAGGAGACCAAAGTCTCAGTGTTGTTTCAGGAAGTGAAAGTGCTTGCATGCGGCGTTCCCCATTGGTCAGTCGCGTCCCTGATTGAGAACGCGCTTGTTTATCCGCGCCGTTGCCCGTTTCAGATTTCTTTGTTTACCTTGGTTGTTTGACATCACCTTTTGCACACAGCACACGACGCACGACCTCGTCTGTTCCTCGACTTCGTCGCCAGGACTAATCCTCAAACAAAGGTAGCTCGACGCGCCAATGTAGAGGAACGGCCTCGCATACTGATACTTGCTCCAGGGCAATTTTCACTCCTACTTCCACGAAAACTGCCAATCTCAACACCATCTATCCCAAGGACGGAGGCGCCTCGCTGTCGCCATCATGGACGGCAACTTTGACATCAATGAGAGCTTGAAGCAGTATCTTAGCGACCCGACCACGATTTCAACACCAGACGCCGACGCGAACCTTGCCGAATGCGACAACGATCCGGATAGCTTTACGAATGCTTTGATCAAGAGTGTACTCAATCCGATAGTTGATGCTGTCGCCGAATCGCCAGATGCCATCGCGCAAAGCTCACATCTCGACACGATACAATGCCTACTCAAGTGCGCTCCCACCTCCCAACCTAGTCACAAATATTATATACCCAACTCAGACACTGATTCTTCTGCCTTTTGTAGAACAGCTCCAATTCTCCCAACGCACGTACTCGGTCAAGTGCTCGATGTTGTCGTATCTGGCCTATCTGCTGAAGCTGATATCGTAAATAATGATCTGGAAGTGGAAGAAGGAGACGCTTTGCAGCACCACAAGCAAATCCTGGAGATGTATGGTTTTCTCCTACAATGGACAATCTCGGCTATCGAGACAAAAGCAGCAGAAAAGCCCGCATCCACGACGGTAGCGAGGGGCAAAGGCGGGAAAGGAGCCAAAGCAAAGAGCACAGCTAAGGATGGTTGGGACTCTGCGGTACCTGTTCAGTGCGCGATGGATGTGATGAGCAAGGTGCTGAAGCTACGGCTTGCAAGAATATTTACCACAACATCAGAAAAAGACACCTTCATCAACCTGTTCACACGAGCCGTATATCTGGTGCTCGAAAGCGAAGCAAGAGTAAAGAGCACACCGATGCGCATGCATGCATTCAAAGTACTTTGCGTTGCTGTGAAGCACCACGGTCACGCTTATGGTACGTGAAATAATTCACTTCTTTGGCTCTTGATTGTAACTAATCGGTTAGGTGCTCAAACTTCTATTGTGCAAAGTTTGACATACTTCGAACACTTGTCTGAGCCAATGGCCGAGTTCCTCCAAATTCTGTCAGACCAATACGACTATCCACAGCTCGCAGAAGAGATTCTGAGGTATTGAGTGTCCAAGTTCCACAAGTTAGCAGAGACTAACATTAGACGCAGGGAACTCAGTGGCAAAGAATTCAATAGCAATGATCTTCGAGGACCCAAGTCCGTATCCTCATTCATCTCTAAGCTGTCTGAGCTTGCACCTCGTCTTGTCATCAAGCAAATGACTATGCTTGCAAAGTTTCTGGATACTGATGTAAGCTTGTCTGCCCCAAAGCTATGACTTGCACACTGACGAAAACAGTCTTATACACTACGTTGTTCAATCATTGACGTTTGTGGGAACCTCATCTCCATGTTGAGTAAACAGGAAGCTGGAGATCAGGCCGATAACCACAAAGCTCAAATCAACGCATTCTTCGACCTGCTTGAAGAGCGATTTCTCGATATCAATCCATACTGTAGATCTCGTGTGCTACAAGTCTACGTCAAGCTCTGTGATCTTGAAGCAAAGTTTCCAAAACGTCGACAAACCGCCACTGAATTAGCAACACGCAGTTTGGATGACAAGAGCAGCAATGTGAGGCGAAATGCCGTGAAGCTGCTAGGCAAGCTGATTTCGACGCATCCGTTCTCCGTACTTCACGGCGGCCTCCTCTCACACAAGGACTGGAATTCACGCCTCGAAGCAGTGGAAGCAGAACTCAACGCCTTGAAGCCTCCAGCTGGTACACCTGGTCTTGCAGAGAAGAAAAGCAACGATGCGCAGGTTGATGAGTCTCTGCTCGATGAAGCCACCCAGGTAGATGGTAACAAAGAAGCAGAACCAATGACAGAAGCGCAAAAGGCTGCAGCAATGCAGAAAGCAGCAGAAGAAGCAGCCACCTCGGAAGCAATGACCAAGTTGCAGCTAACGAGAAGGTACTATGTTGAAGCTCTTCGATTTGTTGAGATTTTACATGAAGCTACTGACCTAGTCTGTCAACTGTTACTATCAAAGAATAAGAACGAAGTCGTCGAGTCAATGGATTTCTTCGTTGTTGCGGATGCTTACAGGATCGAGCCGTCAAAGGCTGGCATTCGAAAAATGCTTCATCTCATCTGGACAAAAGGGAACAGCGACGAGGGCAAAGGAGTTCAGACACATCTCATCGACTGTTACAAAGGCATCTTCTTCGACGCGCCTGATAACTTTAGCGAGAACGACGCCGCAAATTACGTTGCAAGGAACATGATCAGTCTCACCTTCGGTGCGTCGTTGGCTGAATTGACCTCTCTGGAGCAACTGTTGAGTACTATGATGACTGGTGGGATGATCTCAGAGTTGGTAATAGTGAAGCTATGGCAGATATATGGTGTCCAGCGCAAAGAGATTTCGAAGTCACAGCGCAGAGGTGCTATTATGGTGTTGAGCATGCTGGCTCTGGCTGATCCGCAGATCGTCGTCAAAGAAATGGAGACAATGCTACGTACAGGCCTTGGAAGTCATGGACGAGCTGACCTCGGCCTTGCGAAACACACTTGTATTGCACTTGCACGAATCAAACCTACTGGAAGGAAAGCCAAGAATGTTGCAGCACCTGCTCGCCTCGCAAACGATCACGCTGTACTGGTCAAGCTGGCAAGTATAGTCGAGCTGGAGTCCAGTAGTAAAGAATGGTATGGGGTGGCAGAGCAAGCGATTGGAGCCATCTATACGTTATCGAAACATCCGGATATTATCTGCTCAGAGATTGTGCGAAGGAAGACCAAGCAGGTTTTCCAACGACAGAACCAGCCCAAGCAGGATGCAGATGGTGATACGGAGATGATGGACGATCCACCAGAGGGACAAGAAGAGGCTGAGCCCAAAGAAGAGGTCAAGAGCAGTCAAAAGCCCACCATTGCTTTGGCGCAACTGTTGTTTATCGTTGGACACGTTGCTATTAAGCAGATTGTGCATCTTGAGTTGTGTGAGCTTGACTTCAAACGG
>Ga0160428_1000215_pt1 | contig 72933 bp, 71 predicted proteins | sample SolpanmetagenomM_FD_108198 | JGI IMG/M metagenome (GOLD analysis project Ga0160428, IMG submission 108198) | Solar panel surface microbial communities from Lawrence Berkeley National Laboratory, California, USA - M | ecosystem: Engineered > Built environment > Solar panel > Unclassified ... | reverse complement strand
TCACTGTATTTTGCAGCCACAAGAGTCGTATTTGTAGCGATTAAAGTGTTGGGCGATTGCTGTGCATCAATTAACTTTACCAATGTACCGTTTATATAAGAATATATCGAACTACCCACGGAAACATAATATGTTCCTATCTTTGATTCCGTAATAGCTACATCGCTAGCAGTTGTAGTGTTATTTGGGAATGAGATAATCGATGCTGAGCCATCAGATAGATTTAATGAATATAAACTGTAACTATAGTCGGGGTTTTGGGTTTTCACTAGAGCTTGATTACCCGAAACGGTTACAATGTCGCGAACTAACAGATCTGATCGAATAAAACTTATGTCATTTTGTTTATTGATTGTCATCAAAGCTTTTTCATCATTATTTACGAACGTAAGATCCTTATCGGTTTCAATAACACTACCGGTGTCATAATTCGTTACAGGATACGCCTGCTTGAGTGTTGATAGACCCAAATCAACTTCTGTAGTTCGAAAAAAGCGAACATTCACTAGTTTTTGCGATAATGTAAGACCCTTTTTTAGCGATACGATATAATTCCCTGTTTTTACAATCTTTTTAAGTGGTGCACTGGTCGACGCTACTACGGTATTATTTGATTCATCATTTATAGATACTTCTGCACCAGGAATAGAGCTTTTTACGAGAATTGTTCCATGAGTTAATCCGTACCAGATAAAGCTTACACTCAAGGTTGCGATTATCGCGGCGAGTAAGATTAACACTATTTTTTGTTTGTTCATGGTTTCGATCCTGGTCCAATACCGTTAAATTCAAAGTGCATATAGTCTTTTGATCTAATCCAACTTCCTCCCCATGACCATCCGTGATGATTAAATGCATCGATGTATGCTTGAGGCATGTCATGTGGACCAGTTCCGCTACTATAATACCCATTTGTATCTGGGTTTATATCAACTGCTGCTCCATACGTGTGGTAACTTTTAGTACCAATATTGCTTGAGCCATTGTCTGAATCAAATCGATATCCACCCATAGCCTTGATGGTATAATCTACATTTTTAACTTTTATTTCATTTGCCACTGCTTGAAGGCAGCCAGCGACAAGTTTATTTACCTGAACTTGTTTACCAAGAAAATCTACCATAACAAGATTTGGTTTGATAGCATTGGGATCTGGACCACCAAATACACTTGCAAGTTCAGTTGCAGTTAATTGATGCGAGTTACCACCAGCGCCATAAACGGGTGCCGTCACATTACAATCAGTAGACGCAACTGCCGCTGAACTGCAAGGCTCGGTTGTCCCACCAATAGTGGTACTGACCGCTCCCTGTACGCCTGTGCCGTCTTTAATTGTATCTTTGTATAGATCGTAATAATATTGTGCTTTACTCGCTCGATTATCTAACACCATTTTGACCGTGTCGCCCGAGGCTTCGTATCCAAGTGACGGTGCATTAGCAAAACGTGAATCGCTTTGGGTTAATGCTGTTTTACCATGGATAATTATGGTGGCATCAACCGGACTAATAGAAGCGTCGGCCGTTAGTGCTTGAAGCGTAGACTTATATGTCGTATTGAGCTCAGTCCAAATGTAATCCAACTGAACACCCATATTAATAACAGGAAGATTTGCTTTTTTTGCGGCGTCGGCTAATGGTTGTTGACGCCCGGTATGGGTCCACTGGACGAGCCCAAATCCTACACCGTCAACCATAGTGTAATTACTATCGGCTTTTCCGCCCTGGTAACTTGTTGGATCTATAGTAGACTCAGCGTGCATGTTACCAGCAAAACCAGTTGCTTGAGCTAGTGTGAGACCCTTTGAAGTAAAGTACGTCAAGATGGTTTTAGCTCTTGCGTCTTCTTCTGCGCTCGTTGCTGCAGAACTTGCGGGAGTTGACGCATTCCCTGAACAAACCGAAGCATCTTTGTCGTAATATAATACGTCGTTGAGTGAATAAAATGTGTAATCATCTGCTAAAGCTGGCTGAGCAACAATAAGAGCACAAAAAAACACAGCCATCCCGGATCGCAGGATTGATCGAGTTAAAGTTAGTTTCATTATGTCCTGCCACCACAACCTGGATTTGCTTTTGCTGTAAGTGATGCAAAATCAGGCGTCGTATTATTGCCTATAGCCACCATTACATCCTGAGGACAAATCGCTTTTCCGTTGAAGGCCATATCAATATGAGCGTGTGCACCACACGCGTTACCAACATCACTTAATAACATGATTGGTTCACCAGCACTAACGTCGGTCTTATCGGTTACGTTATCACCGTGAGCGTATGCGATATCGAGTGTACCGCCCTGAATTTGCGATTCAATCATTAATCCGCCATTATTTGGTAGTCTATTACCGGAACATGGTACGTACGTGCTTCGTCCAAGTGGTTTTTTTACAACTTTCCCACCCACCATCGCATAAATTTGTGTTCCCTTTGGCAGTGCTAAATCAAGCGCAACCTGGTCCGCATTACTAGTGAATGTACCAGCACCATTATGTGTTTGTAAAAATGCCGACCGGTCAGATGAAAAGATCTTAGGATCTGTAGGAAAAACCACGTCACCTGTTTGGGTAACCGTAGCGCTTGCTGCACTAGATGCGCCAGTTTGGGGGCCATCATCCATACCTTGCTCGATGCCTCTATCAAACGTGAACACTCTAAAATGTTGTAATTCGGTCAGTGTAAATGTCCCAGTTGCAGCGTTTTTATCCATACAATCAGCACCAGTATCGTTGTCTTCTTCTGCGGAATCTCCCCAGCCATATTGTCGTTCCGTACACTCAGTCAGCCATTTAGAATAATTATTATCAGTACTCTTTGGGTTACCGTCTTCATTTACATACCCGTTATCATACATCCATTGATATGTTTCGTCGGTATCCATACTTAATTCGGTTGGCGTTAATGCATAACGAACATTACAGAACACGTCTGCGTCTATTCCCATATCTTTGTATGCACCGTCATTACACTTACTGTAGCGATCAGCATTGAAACTCGTCGCGGCCTTGGCACTTGGAAATAGAGCCGACGTAACGAGAGAACCGGTGCTCGAAAGAATAGTTGATAGCGACGCAGTCGATGAACTAACTGCCATCGTAGTTGGAAGTAATTTTCGGCCGAGACTACCCAAAAACGAGTACTGATTAGCTACGTCAAAAGGTGTTTTTCTTGCAGCTTCTGTTTCATCAGCAATGTACTGATTCATCGTCGGAGCGATTGCGGCCTGATAAGCAGATAATGTATCTTTTGTTGCCGGTTGCATACCGCGTGACATTGCCGTGTTTCCAAGAATCACTGATGTTCCTGAGAATATAGCATTACCTGCATCTACGCCACTAGTTGCTGCGCTTATGGCATCGCCTGCAATCATGTCTTTCAAGTATCCTTCTAATATCGGTAGCGCAAAGGCAAACCCAGCGCTTGCGGCTACACCAGCTACAGCCGATAAACCACCAGTAAAGATTGCTGCAAACCCGCCAACAACAAGTCCAGCACCGCGGACAAAGCCGTTTTGTACAATTTTGCATCTACCTTTCGCGTCAGCGCGAGTACCGTTTGGACCAGCAAGCGCTTTTAAGACAAAATTATTCACACCAGCAAGTGTCCCAACCATTGCACCACCCACCATGAACTGCTGTGAGCGAGCGCTCAATGTCGGCGCATCATTGTATGCAGCAGTATGATATCCAGCAGAATCATAGGCATTTTTGCCATAATCAGGATTAGCTACTTGGGTGACGTTATCTCCGTTGACCGTACTGGTTTCGTCTACAATAGTTTTTCTTGTGTCAGTTTCTGTGAGTTTTGTACCGACATACGATACCTCTTCAGGAGAAAGACCCGCTCCAGATGCTTTCATCTTGTCGGCGATTGTTAAAAATATCATGGCGTACGATGCGAGCCTCGCCGCACGTATCACCTTTGCACCTGATTCAACTGCAAGTGACGCATTCAATACAGTACAAGCATTATCTACCCATCCAAGTGCGCCTAATCCCTTAAATCCTGTTGATAATGTCGAGCCAAATCCCTTACTCTCGGTTATTCCAGAGGCTAATTTCGATGCATTCTCATCCAGTGCTTGCCGGTCTTGTGCTTGTTGATCAGTTTCATTTGGATCAACCGGCCGCTTTTCGGCGTCTAGATTAGCTTTCGACTGATCAGTTGAGTCATTAAAACTCTTATCAAGTTCTTTTTCCGTGGTCCCGTTTAACTTGTCGGCTTTTGTTAATCGTAGATTCTGAAAGGCCTTTCCAGCAGTTTTATCCCACAAGCCATAGAACAATGGATTATATCCGCGTCTAGCTGCAGCCCTTGCCGTTGAATCAGTAAAAAGAACCTTACGTACATCATTAATGTTTTTTAATTCTTTAGGGCCATCACTGGTCGGTACAGTGATGCTATTGATTCCTGTCTTGCGGGTTATCGGATTTTTCGTCCCACCGTCGACAGTATTTACTTTTATACCCGCTTTTTCAAAATTTGCGATTTGCCGGTCTGTCATGCCTTTCAATCCACAACGAAACTTCACGAGTGTGCAGGACGAATATGATTTACCCATATTGTTTAGTTTCGCAAAGAGCACTTTATTCGATCGAATCTGCATCGCACCGGCTTGGTCATTGAGGTCGCCAGTGAGGACTTCTTTAAGGTTGATGATGGCAAGAGATGGTGAAAAAAGCAGTCCAAAACCAAATAATCCGCCAAATAGTGCACCGATTATGCCGCCACTGGCACCATATTTTTTTAATCCAGACTTCAAGCGTGCGGCACGAGTGCCTTTTTGGCTACCGCTAGTGCTTTTATTATAACCAAAACGATTTGCTTCTTCATTATGTCGAAGCCTCGCGATATTAGCTTCCTCTGCCGACGAATCTGCAGTTTTACTGTAGTTCTTAGCTATCGATGCAAAAGCGGATCCTTCACTCGCAGATAAACCCGTTTCGTGCTCACGTTGTTTTAGAGCGGCTTGACCGCTGAGCTGTCGATTGTAATGAGCATCAATTTGATCACCTCGTAAGTTTGTGTCTTGGTCTTCTTTTGTGTCCATACGCTACCTAGGATTATACGCCTTGTCCACCACTGTTTATATAGCCATTGTTGACATTTTGATTGACTGTGTTTTGGCTTGGAAATTGCTGTGCGGGTGGCTGCTGTTTTTGTTGCATAAGGGGTGTCGTTGTGACGAGCTGCTCTTCGGTTTCACTTGGGACAATTTGAATATGCACATGATTTTGACCTGCAAAGAACAATCCCTGTCCTACTGGGAAGTTCGCTAGGCGTTTACGCTCTTCTTCGGTAAGTTTAAACACATCAGCCAATACGTCCACGGCGCTCGAGCTTTGTTTGAGCAAGAGTTGCATTGAAGAGTTAGCCACAATTGCTCGTCCCATTTTGCTACCCATGAAGTCTTCCACATCTTGGGTAATAGTCGTGAGACCCAATGCATATTTACGAGCTCGTTTTGCGAGACTAAAGAGAAAGTTAGCAGAATCATCGTATTTCATGAGCTGCCAGGCCTCATCCACGATCAGCATGCGCTTCTTTTGCTCACTGCGGGTGATGTTCCAGATGTGTGACAACACGATGTACATCGCGACCGGTCGGAGTTCATCTTCGAGATCACGAATATTAAACACGACCATGTTGTTGTTGATGTCTATATTACTCTGCTGACTGAAGATTCCGGCGAATGTACCGCTCGTATACTTACGTAGGCGCTGTGCTAGCTGAGGTCCGGTGCCACCCATGTGAAGGAGGGTGTCGTACAGATCGGATATCGTCGGCGGCGTACTGTGATGCGTGAGTGGATCGGAGGTGATACCAGCGCGGGCATAGGTATCGATAAGGCTTTGATCGAGATCCGCTTCTTCTGCTGGTGTTAAGCCTGCCATCAGTTGTCCGTCAGCAGTCATCTGGCTTCCACCGAGCATGAGGCGAAGTAAGCCGTGGAGTGTCACAAGATTGGCCCTGAGTGCATCATCGGCTTCTTCGGTATCAATGACGCGCGGTAGATCAAATGGATTGATGCGCGTGTCGCTGTTTAGGCTAAGGCGGATATAGCTTCCACCAACGGCATCGGACAGTTTCTGATACTCGTTTTCTGGGTCGATGATCAAGATATCGGCACCCGTCATCATGGTGCGCAATGCTTCAAGTTTGACCGTGAACGACTTACCGGCTCCCGACTTCGCAAAAACGACCATATTGGCATTTTCGAGTCGCCATCTATCAAAGATAACTAGACCGTTATTGTGCATATTGATACCGTACAAAATACCTGTATTGTCCGTGAGGTCGGCGCTCGTAAATGGAAAGCTGGTCGATACCGCACCGGTGTTCATATTTCGTCGGATTTGCAGCTGATCGGTCATCTGTGGAACGGTGCTATTCATCCCCTGCTCTTGTTGGCTGGAGGCGACTTTACTAAATACCAGTTGTTGGCCAAATATCGTTTCGATCTTGTGTTGCACAAAACTCAATTCATCCAAGCTATCGCCATAGAGTGTGATATAGAGTCCATAGCGGAAGAATCGTTCGGCACCAATCTGTAGTTGATCGCGAAGTTCTTCGGCGTCTTGGATCGCAGCTTCTATGGCTGGATCACGAGTTTTGCCTTTTTCGGAATTGATATTGATACTCGCCTGGAGTTGGGTTACTTTTTTGCCGAGATTTTTCATGATAATTGTCGTATCGACAGGGTAAATAAACATACTAATATCGAGCACTTCATCAATGTTGATGATCGAGCTCAACCAGCCGGTATAAATTTGCCGAGGGTAACCATACACGTAGAGTGTTCGGCCGTATTTTGTACCAAGCCGGAAGTAGCTTGAATGGATCTCTATACTACTTGGTGCGATCAAATCGCGTAATGTCGTGATGCCTTTAAGGAATGCTTCTTCAACTTCGGCTTGTTCACGAGCACGTTGCTGGGCAGCAATATCGACTGCATCGAGTTTCTTTTTCTTTGCCATCGCTACATGCCTCCTTGTTCTAGATTTGGTCGGCGCGCTTCACCATCACCTTTTCGTACATAGGTACTTGTGGTGTTTTGAAAATCGCCCAGTTGTTCACGCACGGCAGTGTCTGGATTGTAGGTATTGTAATACAGCTCACCGAGTTCTTTTGTGCTGAGTGCAGCACTTTGCACACCAATTTGATACAATCCACTTGTAACGACCTCGATACGATTACGAATTTCATCTTTTGCTTTTTGGTACGTTGCTTCATCGATTTTAGTTGGGCCAGTCGGTGCCTTAGAGAAAATTTTACCAAAGAAACCTTTTGCTTGATCACGCACGCTGTTTAAGTCACCAGCCGGAAAGTACGGTACGACGATAAAGAAGCGTTTGTCCATGATATTCGCTTCTTGACTGAGGGCATCAATAAAGTTGATATAGTCGTCCATAAGCACATTTAAAAGCATATTGTCTTGAGATTTGCGGATGCCTTCAAGCCGCTCTATATATGGTCCTATGTCGACGCGCTGAGAGCGAATTAAGATCTGGATGGGAAAATTCAGTGAATTCAAGAAGTTTTGATAGCTATACTCAACACCTTCACGCTCGCGTGAGCTCATGAGATCAAAGTTGATTGATTGACACGCAATGACGGCTCGGAAACTGCCATCTTTAAGTATTACGATGTTGTCTCGTATTTCTGATATAAGCAACGTGTTCTGTGTCGTATTAGGATTCGGTTGTTTTTGCGGCGTAGATGACTGTGGCGCTGTATTTTGAGGAGCGGTATCAAAAGAAGGCGCAGATTGCTGCGGCATTGGTTGTTGCCCACCGGCTGGCTGAGTATTTGGTTGCACGCTCGGTTTCCCACTCCCTCTTGTTATGATAGACCCCCTAGTGTAACGAGATTACAACTTCTTCATTTGGTAGCATTCTCTTTTTTTGAATCCTGCTGGCCTCGTGTGCTATTGTCTCAATCGATAAGTCGGGGTTATTAGCAAGGCTTATTATATCAGGTGAGACGGTCTGATTACTAGTGGGTTGCGGACTTTGGGTTTGCGTTGCGGACTGAGTTTGCTGCTGTTGCACGGGTTGCTTGGAAAGTTGATCCGCTATCGGTCGAATAACCGTCTGTTGCATGTTGGTTGGATACGGGTTAAATGTCAAATGTGCTGGCGAATTTGAATCGTCAGCTTGTGGGGTCTGTGTGACCTGTGGCGAGAACTGCGGCACTGCGCCTGTCGCTAAGGATGGAGTATACATCTGCGCCGAGGGTTCTTGGGAGGGTTGTTGCTTCATGCGAGCGAGCAGTTCTTCTCGGTGACGCTCGGTAGACCGGTCGAGTTGGTCATCGATCATATGCGATGTACGTCCAGTGTTATCAAAAACATCTTCGGCTTGTTGAGCCTCATAAAATACATCAGTGTTGAGAGAGGTATTTTGGTCAGGAGATTGTACGCCGCGCACCGCCCAACCACGCGAATCGACGACGTTTGCTAAATACGAGAGCCGCCGTTCGGCCTCTGACTGCGTCAGTTCGTTTGTGCGTTGCACCTGCACAACTGTCGGTGTGGTAATCTCAATCAACGACTGCTGACCATCCGGCTCCCACATACGTTTGTGTGGCTTGATGTAAAACGACACGATCGCTGCCAGGTATGTTTCCATAGGTTGATCTTTACGTAGCGGCAAAGCTAGCGCGCCAAATAATACGATTACTGGAAGCGGAATAATCGCTAGAGGTAAAAACAGCTTCCCAAGTACCCAACCGAGCCCAATGCCACCAGCTACGATGCCGAGGTATATAAACTGCCGAAAACTAAACGGACCGATGAGTTTGTCATCAGCTTCGACGTCTTGCGGTACTTTATAGACTGCCATAGTTGTAGTATATCATCGGATTGCTCGTGAGCCGACTACGGCCTCTTGTAAAGAACTGGATCGATACTTTCGAGTGTAGTCCAAACTTCTGGCTTAATGTCTTTACGAACCTCAGGAGTCAACCGTGCTTCTTTGACGGCGGCATCGAGAGCTGCTTTTTGGGTTGCATTAAAGGAGCTAGCAGATGACCTAAGCATACTGATTTCTTCAGGCTTAAGCTTGGCCAGGGTAGCACCTGTAAGTTTCTCGCCAATTCGATAATTAAAGTCATCGTCAAAGTTGCCTTCCCAATCACCGCGCTGCAGCGCATCACGCGCTCTATCACCTAGGCCAAATGGAGCTTCTCTCATGTCGTCATATGTCTGCATTTGAATATAACGTAAGGTCTTAACTTCGGGTAGTTCATCAATTTGATCAGGACTCATCGCAGGGTTTACGGATCTGGCGTCAGCTCGTGCCAGACTAAGCGCGGGCCCAATTTGACGTAAGAGCTCTATTTTTTCACCCATGTTTGACGATGCTGCCACACTACCTGCAGCTGCCATTCTATATTCGTCTGTAAGGGGTATACCGCTTCCGTCTAATCCGGTAATAGCCTCAGATCGAAGTTCATCTTTCTTTCGAGTAGTTTGTCTGGATTTTTCTTGGCCTACAGCTTTACCCATTTGTTCTGTTAATATTTGAGTTGCTATACCACGAACACGGCTTGCACCTTGCGGATCGATCCCACCTGCTACTGTAGCGAGTGTTTCTGTGCCACCTGGGATTGTATACGAGCTATCAGAAACTTTTTCGGCATACTCTTGATTAGCGACACTTTGTGCTGAACTTGCTCTTTGTGTTTCAGTTTTTTTTACGACGTCAGCTGCTCGTAAGCCCTCAGCAACAACCCCATATTCTGGATGTTGTGCTGCACCCTCTTCGGTGCGTAACTCTTGAACCAACGCTCCTTCCTCTGCTTTTGCTGCATCTAGTTCATCGCTGCGCAGCTGCTCTTCGAGCTTGAGGTCACGGTTTGTTTCTAGTGCCTGTGCCTGAACGTGCTTTGCGGTCGTGCTGCCTACAGTTGTAACTGCATCGGCCCTGACTGCCTGTGCGACACCGATAGGTCCGGCGGCATAGGTATTCTTATTTGTATCCCGTACGATTTTGAGTTCACCATCGATTTCTTGTTGCGCTGCCGATAATGCTTGACCTGTAGAGGACTGTTCGTATATTTTATCAGTCACACCGGTTTGGATTGTGATGCCTTGTTTCAGTTCGCGCTCTTTACGCCCCTGGGTAATACCCGGCCCTGATTCAAGATATTTGTTGTTGTTATATAATTCAGCATTATCAGCGTCTTTATCAGCAACTTTGCGGTTTTGTGAGTTTACTTGCCCAACCGATGAGCGTTTGTAATCACCAACTTGCTCAGATTTAACGGTAGCTACTCTGTCCTCAAGATCTTGCCGAGTTCGAGCAATATCACGACCATCAGCGGAGTCTTCATGTTGCCGATCTATCTCTAGCTGAGCATTTTTATTCTCACCGCGCGATCTGTTGAGCGCCGCATACTGTGCGGTATTAACTGGACTTGCCATGTGGGCAGTTGTCGCTTCATTTTTGTGGGTTTCTTCGCTGTTGTGTAAGTTTAAGCCACTATTGATTGCTTGTGTATGCAGAGCGCCATTCTTCTCAAGGTGTTCCAGCTTAGCAGTGTTGCTGAGGATTTCACCTGTCTTTCCTGCAGTCTCCTGGGACATAATGGCTTGTGAACGTGCGGCTGCTACTCCCCGGTTGAGATTACCAAAATTATCAACCTCTGCATCTCTTTGCTTCTTGAGGGCTTCACGTTTTTGTTCTCCAGCTATACGATTTCTTCGCATAAACGAGCCTGCTCCTATACCTTTTCGACCAACTGCTCGAATATCTCGATTGTTTTGAATGCGATCGGCGCTTGCTTCGGCGCGTTTACGCAATCGATCTATAGGACCACGATTTGGGTTGTTCACCATTCCGGTGAATTTACCCAGAACCCCCCCTGCCCCTTGAGCAATCTTGGTAATAAATACTGTTGCAAACAATGGCACTACGGATATCGCAGCACCAAGAAGCTGGATAAACATATCACCGTTTCCATCAGCGGTTACGGCAGAACTCATAACAATCTTTGAGGCCAATGCTGAGCCTCCGAATAACAACGCAATAATTGGGTACATGAGCAGTAAGGTCTGAAATGAAACGCGCCACTTTTTAAACCAGCTCTCGGTATTTGGTAACAAATATGCCACAAACGCTAATGGTGCAATAACTACCAAAATAATAATTGCTGCTTGACGAAATATTAAGATCAAAAACGCTACCATAATAGACAACAATGCTGTCGGTAGAACGATTAAGAGCGCACCAATATTAGCATAAAGCAGATATACAGTACCGGCACCGGCGAGTATTGGGCCGAGTACACCAGTGAATCCACCAACTCCAGATGTAGTATCACCGTCCCTAAATTTAGGTATAGCGACACCTGCGCCTACACTATCAAAAAAGCTTTTCAGCGAGCTGCCGAGAATATTTGATATATCAATCGCGATCGCACAAATAATATACGACGCATTAACAAGGACAGCAGCGACTATTAGTTTAGGTAAAAGTTTCTTTAATCCATAATTGGTGATACCGACTCCAGTTATTTGCGCATATATAATGAGCAAAAAAGCGATCACGAAGCAAATGTTGGCAAAGCCAAGCATGAGTTTCCATGCATTGTATAATCCACACGCTGGATCGGTGGATGCGGCAATACATTTTAAGTTCGTTGTAAGTGGTTTTACTGTCAAGAAATTCGCCACAAGACCATAGGTTTGATCAATAATGTTTGCCATAAAATTAAATATTGGACACACTATCCATCCAATATTGTCGATGGCACATGAGCTTTTGCTCTCTTCGGTTGTTGCCGCTGTGCCACTTGTATCGATTATTTTTGCTTGATCTGGATGTGTGATTGCCCATGCTAAATACAGCGGTGCGTATGAATTTGCCTTATTAGCTGCATCCTTACAACTGATAAGACTATTGCCACTATGTAAAGGGGAATTAAGTGGTAACGCTCGTGATATACTCATCCAATTTCCAATAGCATAGATATTTGATACGGTTTTTTTGTAATCTGGAGATATGTCAATTAGCTTCAAGTACTCACGATTTGTTGTGCTGTCTACTGCTGATTTAAGTGATGCCGTTGCGCCGTCATAATCCACAGGATTTGTAAGTTTACATGCAGCTATTGCTGTCTTATGCCAATATAAATACGAAGCTGGGCCATCCATTGTTGGTTCAGATGTACCATAAACTCTTGAGCGTAGAGCTGCACCAGTTGTATTACCAGGTTGCTCAGCATGCCAGTCGCCACCATTACTAGTTGGTGTATAACCCCAATCGGTTAGCGCTTCGTCTAGCGAACTATACCCCCAAAGAGAAACTGCCTGTCGTTCGATAGTTTGACACTCTGACGAGCCATCAGAAGGGTCTATATAATAACTGTATAAATATGAGTTACTTGCGCCATTAAAGCCGCCGGAGATAACATCATTATTACTAATGTCATTTATGCCTTCAACACATTTGAGTATCCCAAAGTAAAGGGCATAGGACTGAGCACGTTTGTCTGGAGTCATACCGGCATAGGTGTATGGGTTCGTTCCCCCAGGCCCACTAGGTGTGGGAAGTATCGCAAAATTCCTGTCCGAAAGTGCCGACGCAGAAACTTGCATGATCGGTGATAGTGCCACCGAAATTATGGCAAACACTATGGCTAACAACCCTACTCGATTCAAGAGAGGCGCTCGGTACGTGCGGCGCGTTTTCATACGTCGTACTATAGAGCAAAACACCCCATAAAGCTATAGCTTACTATGGGGTGTTCAGTGTAACTCACGCTAACATCTAGTGCGTTCTGAAACTATTCTGCGGAGCCGATAACCATATTGTTATTAGTATCTTTATGTACATTATGTGCGATGAATGTACCACTATTAGTCTGCGGTATGCCTCCGTAAAAATCAGCTGCGTCCAAACCAAGATCTTCCGAAGTATAATTTGTAATTTTACCCGTATAAGGTATTGATGCAGTAAATCCTGACCCTGATTTATCAATAGTTGGTTTACTGATCGTAACGTTGTATTTGTAGTCAGCTAGCTTAGGATTAACGGTTCTGATTTCTTGAGTTGCTTGGAACTGATGAGCCAGCGCGGCGTTCGCGTTTTTTGCACCCTCAGATAATGCAAAGCCGCTTCCAGTGAGCGCGCGGTAACAAGCTTCTTGTTGTGGTGCGATCCATTCATCAAATCCTCCTGGCTGTCCGGCTTCTTTCCATTTTGCATATGTTGCACTATCAAGACCTAACGTTTGCATGCCCACTATGACTGACGCATATTGCTCGGCATAGCTTAATTCAGGATTTTTAGGATCCAAGTCTGTAGCCGCGATAGTACAAGCAGTCTCGATCTCGCCAGAGTTTATTTCGCCGCTTTTGTGCAAAATTTCTGCACGCTTAATCGCTAGCGGATCGGACAAGCTGGAGGTATCCATACCCATTACTAGCTTCTCTGTTATCGGAGTAGTTTCTGTTGTCTGGGAAGTGGGCGCTACTGTTGGTGCCTCTGGGCCTGGGATGACTGGAGCGCTCGCTGATGGCGTAGACTTATCTGGTGAAGCTGAACCGCCTTTATGTGTAGATGCAACACCTACACCAACTGCGACGGCAACAACTGATGCTGCACTACCGAGCTTGATCCAGAGTGGCGTTTTTTTACGCTCTTTCGGAGCTTCGACCGTACCAGAGTAGGTTACGTGATCAATTGCGGTTCGGATTGGTGCTTCGCCATGTGCCTGATGATATGGTACGGTTGCAACCGTGTCGGTAGGCGGCATTTCACTTACATCAGGAACTAATGAGTCATCTAATTTGTCATGAGCTGGTTGAATTCTTTTCTTTGGATCAGCGTCTGGGCTTATTGACATTGTAATTACTTTCTTGCCTTGCGGGCGTTAGTGGTCACAACATAGCAACAGCGATGTTATGAACATACTATACACCATAATTTGAAATAATGCAAGTGGTAATAGTTTTCAGCTCGGGTTGCAGAATCTTTTAGCAAACTACAAACTATATATGCTGACTTTACGTTGGATCTCCCATGCTTATGACTTTTTCATAGCGATATTTCCAGAAGTCTGAATCCTCAGGTTTAGGATATGTATCTGTGCCTAGTTCAACTTGGGCCTTGATCGGATCAAGAAGTACTCTATGTTTGTTCTCAAGTGATGAGCTGATGTTCGGGTTGGTCTGCCAGTCTTTGTATGCATCAGAAACATTCTTAAGCTGTCTTGGGGTAAGCTTGCCAGCACGAGCCATTTCAAAGATGAGTCGCGTATCGTCAGGGTTGAGTCCAGCAAGCTTTTCACCAGACATGTGCGTATTAAGTCGATCTCGGGTGGTTTTCCAAATATTATTTTTGTAACGACCAACTTGTGCGTCACCCTGATCGTTGTCGCCGACACCAAATGGCGTTGTGCCGCTTTTATCGCCCATGACTTGCATCTGAAGACTTTTAACTTTAGATACCTTTGATTTAGCGATATCAATTGCATCTTGATTTCCGCTGCGAGTTGCTTTCACGAGTGCATCTTCTGCTTCTACTTCAAGTTCACTCATTCGATCCCACAGCATGATGTGGGATGCCATATGCTTCCTGCTAGCTATAGAGCCACCAAGTGCAGCGATGCGTTCCTCTGACTCATCAAGAATATTTTTATTGCCAAGACCCATAGTAGTTGGAGCGTTTGGATCATTTGGATCAATAATAGTCTCACCAAGAATTTCTGTTTCCTTAACCTGCGATACCAATGTCTTTTCTGCTGCTATAGCTTTATTTGCTCCCTCGATAACAGTTTGCTTTGCAGTTGCCTTAGCTTGACTAATACCTGCATTACCACTAATACCTCCGGCAATTTCTGCTATAGTTTGTGTTCCACCAGGTATAGTCGCACCATTGAGTACTCCGCCTGCATATTCTTGATTCGCAAGACCTACTGATTGCGCAGTTCGCTGACTCTGGGCTTTCTTGATAATGTCGGCTTCTCGTAATTGCTCTGCTATACGTGCTTCGTCGCCAGTCAAACCTTCAGCGCCAGCCTCAGTGCGCCACTCCTGAAGCTTAGCAGACTCAGTGGCTTTAACTGATTCAAGAACATCTCTTGCAGCTTGTGCACCAGCACTAAGGGTTGATCCTTTTGCGCTTTCAACATACTGTTTTTCAGCGCGACTTCTTACGACAGCTTTTATGTCTTCAGTCGCTTTTTCACTAGCAGTTGTGTCTTGTGTACTCTGCCTAATGCTACCAGCAGCCACCCGGTCGCGCTGTGAGGTAATTGTAGCTGCACTTGCGCCATCTCGTCGGATTGTCTCGATGACCTCGTTCCACTGCGTCTCAGCCCGCTTGAGTGCATCAGTAGATTCAATTTCTTCTAAACGTAAACTTCGCAGGTCTGCATTGTATTCAGGACTAGCGATGTCATTGGTAATCGTCTCCCAACGACTTTCAGCCTTTTTTTGCAATTTGTTGCCGATAGTTTTTGCTTCATTTTCATATTCTACTGTTTTGTAAAGGACTCTTTTGAGTTTTTTGCTGCCATCAATTTCGCGTTGTGATGCTGCTTCACCTTCTTTTTGGACGATGGCATCAAACATACCGGCTTTCTTTTCAAGCTTGATTGTCAGTATGGCTTGATCTTTAAGGCCGGGAGTACTCATAACGGTGTATTTCAGCGCTAACGCACCCTTGGCTTCAACTGACTTTTTAGCGCTTTCTGCTAAACCAGCATCAACAGCAGAGCTGATAGATATTTTACGCAAGTTTCTCGAATCATTAATCTGTTGTCGCAAGTCACGTTCTGAATGATTCGTAACGGCAGTTTCATACAGATCACCGATGCCTTTGTCAATGTGCGCAGTATGATGTAGTTGATAGCGATAAGCATCTTGTGTACTGCCTGTGCCCCGCATCCCTTTATAGAGAGAGTTATTGTAGCTTCGTCCATTAGCATTATCACCAGCATGTTTCTCACCCTGTGCATCAAGATTGGCATTACTCACACGGCGGCCAGCGCCAGTTTGCGTAAATTTACCAGCAAACGCTGCATCATTGGCAGATTTCATTTGCTCACGCTCTACTTTGTCATATTGACGCGCATATGCAGCATTTAAAGGATTCAGCCGCATGCCAGCGGTTTCTACACTTCCACGAAGACCGCGGCGACTGCTTGAAGGGCGCTTGCCAGGATACCCCATCCGTTTTGCTCGAGTAGCAAGAACGTCGTAACCTTTTGATTTATTTTGTTCAGTACGTCCGTTCGCCCATGTTTTACCACGATCAAATACACCCTTAGTCGGGTTATTAACAATACCTGCAAATCGATTAAGTGTGCCACCTCCAAGGCGAAGCAGTAACGGTGTGATAGCAAGTGGTGCTACTTGAATACCAAGTGCCAGAATGATCATATTAAGTGAGTCAGCATTTTGGATCACGATTGACGCAGCGAGTTGTGATCCACCGAATACAAATGAGAACGCAGGAAATACGAGGAGAAGCGTCACAAAAGCTTTTCGCCATTTATCAAACAATCCTTCAGTATTTGGTAACAAGTACGCTACGAACGCTAATGGTGCGAGGATGATGAGGATGGTAATGATGGCTTGCCGGGCGGCTAAGATAAGAAATGTCATTAAAACGACGAATAAACCACTGAGTAGCAGTGGTAATACCAGTATGATTAATCCACCGACTCCAGCACCCACCGCAACAGTGGTCGCTGACGTTATACCAAGGTATGCTGCGATCGAGCCACCAGCTAATATGCTTCCACCAGAGAGTATAAGCGATGTAAGACTGGTCCAGCTGACCAATTGCCAGCTATTGCCTTCACTACCTACTAGTGAGTTGCGCACGCTGATGAAGATGTCCTGTACGCTGTACCCGAGAATATTGAACAGATCGACGGCAATTGCACAGAGCCAATACGAAACGTTTACCATGATTGCTGCAACAATTACCCGAGGTAATAATTTTTTGATGGTGTAATTTGACAGGAGACCACCACTGATCTGGCCATACACCATGATAAGAAAACCGATTACAAAACAGATATTTGCAAGATCCCGCATCACTGCCCATACACGGTACATTGGTTGATTTTGAGTTGTCGCGAGTGGCCGGACAACAAGAAAACCAGAGATATAGCTATAGACTAAATCCATGCCTTTAGCGAGAAAGTTACTGATTGGACAGACGATCCAACCGATACCTTCGACGGCACATGATGTCGTACCTCCTGCGTTAACTGTATTTGCAGTTGCGCTTGCTGGTTGCGGTACTAATGAAATTGGTTTTCGATTTGTCGGATTAGAGTATACGCCATTAGTATACGTGTATTCACTATAGCGAGCTGTGGTTTCAGTAGGTGGACTAACACCTGGAGCAAAGTAGATCATGAATGCTTTATTGGGCGTGCTACTGCCTGCAGGTGTCTGTAAAGAGACATAGTAGGTCGAATCGGGCGTGAGGCCGGTGCCATCGGTTGCTGTGGCTTTTTTAGGACCTGTATAGGTCTGGCCGTCGTAGACGATGGCCTCTTTGTTCCATGTTGCATCGGCCGCATGTGCAGTTGGTGCAAGCAGTAAGACGTATGCAAACCAAGCCACGAGAATCGTGGTGAAAACAGCCATTAAGTTCCGCACGGACAATCTACCGCGCGGGAGTAGTACGAGACCTTCCCACATATCTTAGTTAGTGTATCATGTTACAGATATAAAGTCAATAGTCATAAGCTAATTTTCTCTCTGATGAGGACTTGCCTAGAAGCATATTTTATCGTATGTTAATAGCGGTATGATGAAAAAACAAAAATATACGCTACTTACTACAACCTCACTAATGCTAGGTTTGTTGCTCGCGCTTCTTATGGCACTGATGGTCACTCACACATCTTTCGCAGATTGTGGTCAGGCAAAAACAACTGTGATTAACTGTTCGGCTGGTACAGATAATGCGATCTGGTCACTCCTAATTATTGTGCTTAATATTCTCACGGGTGGTGTTGGTATTGCTGCGGTCGGAGGTATTGTCTATGCGTCTATTCTGTATGCTAGCGCGGCAGATAATGCTAGTCAGGTTACAAAAGCCAAAGATATGATCCGAGATATTGTAATCGGTATTATTGCGTATGCGCTAATGTACTCGCTTTTACAATATCTTGTTCCAGGAGGGGTGTTTCACTAATGTTACGAAAAATACTCATACTTATTAGTGTGGTTGTGGCAGTCGCGACTATTTCTCCTGCTCTCACTGCATCTGCTGCAGTTGCGCCAGACCCTGCAGCTAAAAATTGTCGTGCGTCATTTTTGGGCTTCCCTGCTTGGTACGATGGTATTACCAATAGCGACTGCTCGCTCATGTCGCCTCAGCAACTAGGCGGTGATCCCAACACCCAGATTTCTCGCTATATATCGATTATTACGCTTAATATTATTCAGATCATGTTGATGCTCGTAGCGTATGTCTCTGTCGCATTTATCATGTATGGAGGATTTAAATATCTGACAAGTGCAGGAGATAGTAACGGGGTCTCTGGTGGTAAAAAAACCATCCTCAACGCGATAATTGGACTTGTGATATCATTTATGTCGATAGCAATTGTTAACCTCATCGCAGGAAATATCAAATGATGAACTCGGTCGTTAATTTTGCAATTAGTGCAAAAGATGCAGGTATCGATAGCACGATAAGTGCTAATGACGTGCTAATGGGTATTTTAAATACCGTTTACTTCGCGGCAGGTATTGTAGCGGTAGTAGTCATTATAATTGCTGGTATCTTTTATTCGATATCAAATGGTGATCCAGGCAAGACGAAGACCGCACGTGAAGCAATCATCTACGCTATCGTTGGACTTGGCGTGATAATGTCGGCATTTGTAATAACAGGCTTTGTAAGCGGGAGATTTGGATGAAAAAACTTATAGCAGGATTAGTTATCGCAGTTGCAAGCTTTATAGGTACTATGACGTTGGTATCTCAACCAGCACATGCAATTAATGTGTTTAAAAACTGTAGCGGCAGCTCGAGTGTCGTTTGTGCTGAAACAAAGGCAGGCCCAGCGAAAACAAATACGCTCATCCAGTCGATTATCAATTTACTCTTGTACGTTGTCGGTATCATTAGTGTCATAATGATCATTGTAGGCGGCATAAAATACGCAACATCAAACGGTGACGCAGGTAAAATAACTAGTGCAAAAAATACCATTTTGTACGCAGTGGTCGGGTTAGTAGTGGCTATTATGGCATTTTCGATAGTAAACCTAGTCGTCGGTCGACTCTAATTAATCAATAACGAAAGGAAATAGTATGATTAAAAAAATAGTACAGTCTATGATGATAACATTGGCGCTCGTCGGAGTTTTCGGAGTTACTGTGGCGCCCACGACGTACGCGCTTGATACCAAAGCTGGTATAAATAGCGGCATTAGCGCAGCTGGTGGAAGCGGGCAGAAAGATGTTGGCACATTTATAAAAAATATTGTGAATATTTTGCTCTATATCCTTGGGGCGATAGCCGTTATCATGATTGTTATTGGTGGTATCAAGTATACGACCTCTAACGGGGACAGTTCACAGATAACTAGTGCAAAAAATACCATTTTGTACGCAGTTATCGGACTCATCGTTGCTATCATGGCTTACGCTATCGTGAACTTTGTCGTGACATCACTGACGAAGTAGGGGTTAACAAACAGAGTAGAATTTGATATAACGTAAGAGAAGAACAATTAGAAAGGAAACAATAAATTATGAAATTAGCACTCAAAAACGCACTGCGAGGACTGCTCATCGTACCAGTACTTGCCCTTGGCGTGAGCGCAGTTGTCCCAGTAGCTCCAGCAGCACATGCTGTCTTTGATCAGGGTATAAACGACGGTGCGGGTTCAGCTCAAGGAAAAGATCAATCATCAAATCTATTTGGATCAGATGGTATCTTTAAGACTATTACAAACGTACTACTGTTCATCATCGGTGCAATATCAGTTATTATGCTGATCATCGGTGGCATTCGTTACACGGTATCTGGTGGTGATAGCTCAGCTATCACAAGTGCAAAAAACACTATTTTGTACGCAATCATTGGTGTTATCGTCGCGATTTTAGCATACGCTATCGTCAACTTCGTACTGACTAGCTTTGCAAACAATTAGTTAGAGACGCAGCGAAAATTTATAAAAATATCAGGACTTACCTCCTGGTTTTTTTATGTCACAACTGGCGATGATACAAAAATACCGGTCGAGATGCCGACCGGTATTTGTAATCACTCATTTCGCACTTTTATTGAATTGCGATTTTCTTTGCTTGCTCTTGTTGTACTTTCGGGAACGAAATAGACAGTACGCCGTCTTTTAGTGCAGCAGCAGCTTCGTCTTCTTTGACTGCAACTGGTAGTGCTACAGTTCGGCTGAATTCACCCCAATAGCACTCTTGGATGTGCCAGTTGGTCGCATCGGTGTCGTCGCCGCTACTGAGTGTACCGCTGATAGTAAGGATACCATCAGAAATACTTACATCGAGGTCTTCTTTGTTCACACCGGCGGTGCGAGCTTTGACCACAAGTCGATCGGTCGTCTCGTAGACGTCGACAGCTAATTGGCCGGGAAAGTCCTCTTCAGTATCGTCCCAATTGTCGTTAGGTTGGCCAGCATCATCAGCGGGTTGCTGTACTGGTGTATTGTCAGATTGCAAATCGTCGTCGTTCAGAAACGCCGCAGCGAGTTCGTCTTCGATCAACAGATCGTCATTTTGTTTACGAGCCATGATTTCCTCCACATTCCTCTAGGCTTGACAGATTGTCCTCTTCAGTATAACGAAGCTGTACCCTATAATCAACTAAAGGAAGGGCTTAAACGTAAAAAGTACAATGCTTGACCAGCTTCTGCAATACTTCGCTCCACACTACTGTTATTCATGCAATAAAATAGGCCGGGTTTTATGTGAAAATTGTAAATATAACATCAGTAGTGAGCCATTTTCGCAGTGCATCGCATGCATGCGACCTACTATAGGCACTAATAGATGTGCAGGTCACATGTTACCCTTTGAAAAAGCGTGGGTTGTCGGTAGTCACGAAGGCATCCTTGATACGATTTTAGACGCATATAAATTTGAGCATAAACGAGCAGTCTTTCAAGATCTTGTAGATTTGCTTGATACGACAGTACCAGTAATACCCGTGGATACGGTGATTACTGCTGTTCCTACTATCTCGCGTCATATCCGACTACGAGGGTTTGACCATACTGAGTTAATCGCGCGGCGATTTGCGCGTATGCGTCATCTCAGCTAACAGCGTACGCTTTTACGACAAAATAATGCGACCCAATTGGGTGCAACAAAACGTGCGCGAGAAATTCAGGCTGCTGCGGCGTTTGCAGCGAGGGGTTCTATCGATACCGATCAGCCATATTTACTGATCGATGATGTCTATACGACGGGTGCAACGATACGTCATGCGGCGCAGCAACTAGTTGATGCAGGAGCGAGTGCGGTATGGGTTGCGGTTATCTGTCGCCAACCCCTCGACCAAAGAGCCACCATCTGTTAAAATGAAGAAAGTTTTGGAGAGGTGACCGAGTGGTTGATGGTACTGGTCTTGAAAACCAGCGTACGGTAAAACGTACCGAGGGTTCGAATCCCTCCCTCTCCGCCATAGAAAAAGCCTGAAGCATATATGCCTCAGGCTTTTTCTATGGTTCATTAACTGAAGTTAAATGTTTGTGCCACCACTAGCACCACCTGCAGTGAAGCTACCGAGAACAAAGTTGACGATGGCATACGCGAGAATTGCAACGATAATACCGACAATTGCATAAAGAATCGTGTTTTTAGCAGCAGTGACGTTAGCCGAATTACCACCCGATACAACGTATCGCAGTCCACCGATTATAATCATGATGACCGAAACTGCACCGAGAATGAATAGCAAAACATTTGTAATGGTCTGAAAAATTCCGCTATTTCCGAAAAGATTTGCTGATTGATCACTGCCTCGTGCAGAGTCTGCACCGTTTTGAATAGTTCCGCCGAAAGCATAAGCTGTTTGACCGCTTGCAAACAATGCTACCGATAAAACAGCTAGCGTGATCGCTGGGAGAACCTTTTGATTGAGTAGTTTCATCATATAATTATCCTTTTGTCTAAGTATCTTATGTTCTACTATAGCAAATATGCCCCAAATGTCTACCGCTTGGCCTCTGTGATGTGATATAGTCTAAGGAGTTGGAGTAGCGCCCGAAAAATCTGGTTGCTCCACATTACACCCATACGGAGGGGTACCCAAGTGGCTTAAGGGGATGGTTTGCTAAATCATTAGTCCGGAGAGATCTGGAGCGGGAGTTCGAATCTCCCCTCCTCCGCCAAATAGAAAAGACATGCGGCTGCATGTCTTTTCTATTTGCACAGCAGGATATTTTATTTGTTATTATACGAACATGAAACTAGTTATTTTGTATGGAGCGCCTGCAGTTGGTAAATTATCAGTCGCAAAGGCAGTCGCTAAAATTGCTGATATTAAAATATTTGACAATCACAAGATCATAGACGTGATCGAACCGCTTGTAGGCCGTGATAACCCACGTTTTCAAGAACTTATTTACCGTACACATACTGATATACTGAAAACTGCCGCTGCAGCAAGCACAGGCAATATCATTACAACATTTGCTTATGCGGCAAACGTGCCAGATGATGTACGATTTATGAGTGAATTATATGAAATTTGTGAAAGTGTCGGCGCCCAAGTATATGCTGTACAGCTTATCGCAAAAGAAGCAGATTTGATGTTGAGAGTAGACGAACAATCTCGGAAACAGTATGGAAAAATTACTAACAAGAAAGTTATGAATGATATTCTTAAGCAATATGACTTTGTGACTAAATTTACACCTACTGCTATAACACTCAATACGAGCAAATTGACTGTTGCTGAATCTGCTCAGTATATAATCGATAAAATTTATTAATTTGATATTGTCTTCGTACGCCAGCCAAATCAATTAGGCGCACACCTTTGTTTGAATAAATAGAGTAACCAAGACATGTGTCACGATACCGCTCTCACCTCTCCTGCGCAATATGACTCTCATGCTATACTAACTACATGCAACCAAGTGATCCAACTAGTGGTCAGCCTTACGACCAATCAAATGATGTCGGCATTCAAGATATTCAGCCGGTTGAGGAGATGAACTACGACGGCGATCAGCAGCCGATGCCATCACAATTACCGACTCCGGATCCGATTCAATGGCAAGCGGCGGAATACATTCAACAAGAGCAGACGCCATTGTGGTACGTAGGATTTTTCGCGGTAACTATCGTACTCATGGGGATAGCAATCCTACTTGGTGCTTGGACATTTGTTGTTTTAGTCCCCGTAATGGCCGTGGCATTGATATTGTACACACATCGACCACCGCGAGTTGTGAGCTATACTCTGTCAGCAAAAGGTCTACATATCAACGATCAGTTACATCCTCTTGGAGAGTTTAAAAGCTTCGGTGTTATGCAGGAGCGGGGCATGCATTCATTGGTACTAGTGCCGATTAAACGTTTTCGGCCAAGTCTTGCTGTGTATTTTCCTGCAGAAGTTGGCGAAGAGGCAGTTGATTTTCTCGGGTCGTATCTACCGATGGCCGATGTACAGCCAGATGCCTTTGATAAAATAATTCACAAACTTCGTATCTAGCGTCGCTTGTCAGTCCACCTCTGTTGTGATAGACTTGAAACTGTTCGCTTTTAAAGTGAAAGTACCTTTTAAAGTTACACTTGCATAGATTAATTTCTATGCGGTACGCACCCGTAGCTCAGCTGGATAGAGCGCTGCCTTGCGGAGGCAGAGGTCGTAGGTTCAAATCCTGCCGGGTGTACCAAAGAAAAAAGAGGAGTATACTCCTCTTTTTTCTTTGGTACGGGGCAGGTAGAGTAAGCGATTGTCGCCATAATTTTTTTTATATAATAATTATGTGAATGAATTGACAACGTTTTTGAATGTTGCCGATAGCTCTTTTGAATCATCTATTGTGCTACTGAGGATATTTTTGTCACTACGTCTGATCACATCCTGAATAACGCGTACGATAAGGCCGAATTTTGTAAGACCGAGTAAATCAGCGTGCGAGCCTACAAGACCAACAAATCTTTGCACTTCCCTCTTTTGGGTCTGTGACTGAACTGGTGTGAATCGTCTGAGTAACCCCGTCACGATCAGCCAGATAACACTCGCGATCAGACTTAGGAGGATGAGCGGAACAAATAGCAATAGCCACCAGATAGAGACAGATGAAGAGAGATAGCCGGCAGCTGCCACCGATAGCAGTAAGACACTCGCAGTTACGATCTCGATCGGCCGTAGTAGCTTCTGAACATATGCACTAAACACGGCACGGCTTGCTAGTTGGATTGCATTCATATACCTAGTATACAACCCCTTCTCATCATTGGTATACTGGCAAGAGGCTGGGAGAGGTGCAGGAGTGGTTGAACTGACTTGTCTCGAAAACAAGTGAGCCGGCAACGGTTCCGAGGGTTCGAATCCCTCTCTCTCCGCCATAAAAATTGACGACCTTTTGGTCGTCTATTTTTATGAAGATTAGAATGCGATTCGAACGCCAAGGGTTCAGAAGCCTGTCAAATCTTTGATTTGCACAGGGTTTAGCCGATGATGGAATACGAAGTAGTCTATCATCGAAGCGTTCATCCCTCTCTCTCCGCCATGCAAAACGACTCCGAATGGAGCCTTTTTTCGTGGCGTATACTAAGACTATATGGAAGATTCTATTTTTACGAAAATCATCAGCGGTGAGGTACCTGCTTACAAAATATATGAAGATGAGTTTACGCTCGCATTTCTTGACGTTTATCCAAAAAACGAAGGACACACGCTTGTCATCCCAAAGATTCGTCCGAGCGTGTTTGTGTGGGACTTAGATGAACAGATCTACAGCGCTGTCATGAGTACAGCAAAAAAAGTCGCTGTGCGACAACGCGAAGTAATGCCATACAAATACGTGCACATGGCCGTTGTTGGCACTGATGTTCCTTATGCACACGTGCATGTTGTTCCCTTCAACGAGACCTCGCAACTAACGCCATCACGTGGCAAAATTGATCACGAAGCACTAGCAGCCGTCGCTGATATATTACGGTTTGAATGATCACTATAATAGCCATTGGTAAAAAGCATGAATCGTGGATTGTTGATGGCCTGGAACGTTACGAGAAACGCTGTAAGCAGCCATTTAATATCATATGGAATCTTTTACCACATTCTAGTTTAGAAGGCATTAAGGCGCGCAAGGAAGAGTCTGAGCGCATACTGAGCCGCACTCGTCCAGAAGATTTTGTGCTCCTGCTGGATGAAACTGGAAAAAATATGTCCAACTCCGAAATAACTTCCCTATTGAATCAATGTTTTTCTACTGCCAAGCCAGTGACAATCGTCATCGGCGGAGCCTACGGCGTGGATGATCGACTACATCAGCGTGCCAATCAAGTCTGGTCACTATCAAAACTTGTTTTTCCACATCAGCTGGTACGGCTTATGCTCGTCGAGCAACTGTATCGTTCGCAGGAAATTCTCTCCGGCGGCAAGTATCACCACGTGTAGTACGAGCAACATCATTGACAATGCGTAAAGCTTATGCTACTATCTATTTGTTACACCTAAACCAAAACAAACAGATATGTATATTTCAAACTTAACAAAGCTTATTTCCGCCCTCATCGCCGTCATGACGTTCGTAGGTCTTGCGTTGCACGACACCAAACTTGATTCTATGACCTCATTTGCCATCGCAGTACCAGTTGCGGCAGCATCCTACGAAGGAAGTGCAATGTTGCTTGCTCACGAGGCGCATACTCATGTCGAACGCGTTAGTGTCGACAATATAGCAGGACGATATATATCGCAGTTACCAAAGCTTGGTCAAAATGACGAGAAAAAATACCGACTGAGCCGTGCTGCGACTAAAAGTGGTCATCAAACCGAAGGTTTTTTGACTCCTCTTGCTTGCTAAGCAATTAGCTTTTAATGATATCGAGCTCAGCTTGTAAGTGCTTGATACGATCTTGCATCTCGGCAAGCTTAATGCGCGATTCGACAACCAATTTTTCTGGTGCTTTTTCGACGTAGGTTGGATTGTCGAGACGAATTGATAGTGTCTTTGCCAACTGGTGCGCTTCAGCGAGGCGGACCTCGAGGTTTGACTGGTGCTCGTAGAGAGTATCGGCATCGACATCGAGCCATGCTTCCCTTCCAGAGTTTGCTAGTCGTAAGCCTTTAGGTTGATCGGTGTGCTCGACCGACATAACGCGAGCAAGCTTGATGATAAGGCTCGCGTTGTCGTGTATTAGAGCGTCGGATCCATGGAGTAAGCCATAGCGTTTGTTGCCTGGTAGCTCACTGGTTACAAATCTAATTTCAGTGATGAGATCTTGTAAGCGTCGGAACTCACCGGCAGCGATCTCATCGGCAACGAGTGGCGTCGGCCACTGACTGCGGATCAGTAGGTCTTTCGTCCATGGTAGGCTTTGCCAAATTGTCTCAGTGACAAATGGGGCAAACGGATGTGCGAGCCGAAGGATTGTATCGAGCGCCCACGACAAAACATGCGGGTTAAATTGCTCTTTGCTAACTTCGATATACCAATCGGCAAGACTCGTCCAAAGTGTCTGGTAAACGATCTCCCCAGCTTCAGCGAAGCGGTAGTTTGTAACCTGCTCACTAATGTTAGCAGCGGCAGTGTTTAATTCATCAATGATCCAGTGATCGGCTGTAGTGACTGGATGCGGCGTATTTTGCTGGTAGTCGTCACCGAGCTTATCTTCTATAAACCGCGCGACATTCCATAGTTTGTTACAAAAATTACGTCCAGCGATGACTTTGCTCGATGAAAACGCTTGGTTTTGCCCGGCACTGCGCGATGCGATGAGTCCAAGGCGGGCTGCATCGGAGCCGTATTCGGCGATGATCTCCATCGGATTGATGACATTTCCCTTACTCTTACTCATCTTTTGGCCATGTTCATCGAGCACCAGCCCGTGCAGGTAGACGTCTTTAAACGGTACGTCACCGGTGACTTCAATACCTAGCATGATCATACGCGCCACCCATTGATACAAGATATCGGCACCGGTTTCCATGACACTAATCGGATAGTATTTCGCTAGTTCTTCTCCATCTAAGTAATCGGTGGTAATGAATGGCCACTGTCCACTTGAAAACCACGTATCAAAGGTGTCTTCCTCGCGGATGTATGTTTTGCCATCGATAACAATTTTTTCTTGCTCAACTCGCTCATCGAAACGCCAATCAGATAGGTCGTTTTCATTGCGGAAAGCTGGTATTGGAATACCCCACGGAATTTGACGGCTCAGGTTCCAATCGCGAATGCCATGCAAGTATTGCAATATGGCTTGCTTTTTAGAGGCCGGATAAAAGGTAATTTTGCCAGATTCGATGGCTTTGATTGCGTTTTTTGCGAGTGGTTTCATATCAACAAACCACTGGTCGCGGACCATCGGTTCTATGACGCTATTACATTTGTAACAGTGGCCAACCTGATGTTCAATCGCTTCTTCACCTCGAAGGGCTTCTTCTATTTTCAGTAGTGCAACGGTTCGTTCACGTGCTTCGTGTGTTGTCAGTCCGGCGAACTGCGTTGGAACATTGATCATTTTGCCATCATGTCCGATCACTTGGAGGATATCGAGCGAGTGACGCTTGCCTACTTCGAAATCATTTGGATCATGCGCTGGAGTGATCTTGACTGCCCCGGTACCATAGGCTGGATCAACGTATTCGTCAGCAATGACAGGGATTTCGCGGCCAACCATCGGAATGACTACTTTCGTGCCGATAAGTTTTTGATAACGGGTATCGTCTGGGTGTACAGCAATCGCCGTATCACCAAACATGGTCTCCGGCCGCGTGGTTGCTACGACTATTTCGCCCATTGTATCGATCGACGGGTAGGCGATCTTCCATAGACTTCCCTTCTCCATTTTGTGCTCAACTTCTATATCGGCAAAGCCTGTTTGGTGAACCGTACAATAGTTTACGATGCGTTCACCTCTATAAATACGATTTTCGTCCCACAATTTTTTGAATGTCTTGTAGGTTGTATCAATCACCTTTTTATCGAGCGTAAAGACCAATTTGCTCCAATCGGCACTCGCGCCAAGCGCACGAAGCTGTAATTCCATGTTCCCACGTTGTTTTTCAACAAAATTCCATACTTGGCTATAAAGTTGTTCACGTGAAAAATCGAAGCGACTTTGGCCTTTTTTCTGTAATTCTCGCTCGTAGACAACCCATGTTTCAAAGCCAGCGTGGTCGGCGCCGGGAATGTAAATCGCATCCCTGCCCTGCATGCGATAAAAACGCACCAGAATGTCTTCGACATAGGCCATAAAAGCGTGTCCGAGGTGTAAGTTACCGTTGGCATTTGGCGGCGGCATGATGACACTGTAGGGCTCACCTTTTCCGGTTGGTTTGAAGGCACCTGTTGTTTCCCACAAGGCGTAAATCGTTGGTTCGTATTGGTCTGGCGTATAAGTCTTGGCTAGTTTCATAGTTTTCACGTGAAAAGTGCATATGCACTAAGTAATATTACTGCTAATTATAGCATGTAAGGGGTATAATTGGGGGAATGGTACGACAAATTACTGATCAAGATACATGGGACGCGAAGATTCGTGCCAATGAGGGGCATCCTTTACAGCTATGGGGCTGGGGAGAGGTAAAAGCCAAACACAGATGGCATGCCTATAGACTCGAAGTCAGCGATAAACCGTGGGCTGGTGCTCAAGTGCTGATCCGTGCTTTGCCGTGGCCGTTTCGCTGTATCGCCTATATACCACGTGGACCGGTAGGGAAGTGGACAGATGAATCATATGACCAACTTGCCCAGTACATACACAAAACCTTCCATGCAGTGATGGTATCAGTCGAGCCTGATTGCGAGAAAGTAAACTTTTCACGTGAATGGCGGGCGTCAGAGCAGACGATATTGCTGCCAAAAACGGTCATGTTAGATCTGCAGCAGTCGGAAGAGGAACTACTGGCTGGTATGTCTAAAAAGACACGTCAGTATATTCGAAAATCCGAAAAGGACGGCGTGACAGTGCGTAAAGCCACGTCTGAGGACGATATTGCAACATGTCTTGCAATATACAAAGATACCGCGATTCGGGCACACTTCGCGCTCCACGACGATTCGTACTACCGTGATGTACGCTCCCTGATGGGCGAGCACTCACCTATTTACATAGCGGTATATGAAGGTGCTATTGTTTCGTTCCTGTGGTGCGCCACTAGTAATGCGACATCGTTTGAGCTTTATGGTGGCGTCAATGGAGCAGGACAGCAGGTGAGAGCTAATTATTTCCTCAAGTGGTTTGCGATCCGAGATCTCAAGAATCACGGTGTGAAGAACTATGATCTTAACGGTCTTCTCAATGATGGCGTTAGTTCATTTAAGCTTGGCTTTAGTAACGGTACCGAAACGATGCTAGCCGGAACCTATGATCGACCGCTTTCGCCTTTGTACTCTGTCTGGAAGACACTACTACCTACTACCAAACGAGTTATTCGCCAATTATCTCGGCGTTAGGCGCCCATTTGGTATCGTTCATCGATAGAGAAGGGATAGTTTTAACGAGTCGCGGATCAGTCGGTTCGACAGCCTGAGCTTTAAAGTAGGCGAGGGCACCGAGCATTGCTCCATTGTCGGTACAGAGCTGCATTGGGGCAAATTCGATAGCGATAGGAATGCGGTCGGCTAATTGACGCCGTAACTCAGTGTTTGCGGCAACACCTCCGGCAATGATGACTGACGCTGGCTGATAGGCATCAAACGCGCGTTTGGCGGTTTCAACGAGCGTCGAAACAGCTGTGTATTGGAAACTAGCAGCAAAATCGTCTCTCTGAGTGTCTGTGAGGCGCGCTGCAAGCTCGAATGACGGAAAACGGACATCGACACCAACCTCGCGTTGGACTGCCCGTAGAACGGCTGTTTTAAGGCCAGAAAACGAAAAATCATACGGTTCTGCCAATTTTGCTTTTGGCAGCTGGTAGGCTTTTGGATTGCCACGCAGTGCCGCTTCGGCGACTGATGGACCGCCAGGGTAGGGGAGTCCGAGAATCTTTGCGACTTTATCGAATGCTTCACCAACCGCATCGTCAAGCGTTTGTCCGAGCAATTCATAATCCCCATGACCTCTAAAAAGTATCAGCTGGGAGTGCAAGCCGCTGACAGCCAATGCCAGCATCGGGAATTTCGGTTGTTTTGACGGTAGCTTGAGAGATGCGAGCGACTGATTTGTGCTGACAACAGCGGTTATGAAATTCGCATAGACGTGCCCTTCAACGTGATGAACTGGGTAGAGCGGCTTGTTGTGCAAGATAGCCAGCGTGCGTGCGGCCAAGGTACCGACGAGAAGCGAACCGATGAGACCCGGCGCATAAGCGACGGCGATCGCGTCGATGTCATCCCAGGTAAGCCCGGCTTGCTTTAGAGCGTTATTGATGACCGGATTGATGACCTCGAGGTGGCTGCGTGCAGCTATCTCTGGTACGACGCCGCCATACTCCTTGTGGATATCGATTTGTGTAGCCACGACATTGCTGTGGAGCAAGTAACCGTCCTCGACAACGGCGGCGGCTGTTTCATCACAGGTTGATTCGATAGCAAGTATTTTCATCTTTTACCACTGTATCATGTCTCCGGCTTTGCTATACTGAATGCATATGCAAGCACTGAGGGAAGTAGAGGCAAAGTTAGTTTCAGCGCGGTTTGGTAATCCGCTTAATGGAATTGACTTGATTTTGGTCGCAGGGCCGTACGGCAAAAGCACGGTGATGCTTCTTCTCGAGGGCATTTTGAAAGAAGCTGGTCGATCTGTCACCTCTGTATCTGCGACTGACGGCATCGACAAATCTATGACGAGCTTCTACCGGGCTATGAGCACTATCAAAAAACGACGTAGCCAAATCGTACTGGTCGAGACGACGGACGATCTCTTAAAATCTGGTGCACTACACGGGGTTCGTATCAATACAGTCTTGGCTGTCGGAGAATGTGAGGTCGCCAAAGAATTACTAGCTCTATCGCCTAAACACGTCGTTACACCGACTGAACTCGCCGCGCCTGACGGCACCGTTGAGCCATACCAACAGATAAATTTTGGCATGACTGACGATGCCGAAGCAAAAATTGATAGTGTCAAACTATACCGCCATGGTTCTGAACTCAAAATGACTATCGATCATCAGACTAAGCTCGAAGTTGCCTCGTATCTGACTGGGTACGCCAATGTGAGCTGCATTGCCGCCGCTATTGCCGCCGCGTACGTGCTCGGCGTCAATCTCGATGCAGTTCAAGAAGGAATTGCTGATATTGATACGCAGGACTCACGTTTTGAAGTCCTGACGCACGATGCTCCCTACAGCGTGATTCTTGACGCTGCGCAGACAAACGAGTCCGTAGCATTAGCCATTGAATCAGCGAAAGCCCTGACGAAGCGCCGTTTACTAGTTGTGTTTGACTCGATGCCCGATGAAACAGTTATCAGTGATGCCATGCTGCTGGTTGATCGGATGTTTGTCGTCGGTGACGAGCAATCGGCTCGTGCTGATATCGACATGGCGGCGAGCGCCAAAGGTGCGGTCGAAAAAGCGTCGCGTAGTGCCAAAAAAGACGATTGCGTTTTACTGATCGGCACGACATTTAGCCGAAACGATATTGCCCATGAAGGAGTTACAAGTCTGTGAACACCCGAAAATTTATTAAAAAACTAGTACCTAGTGAACTATTTGGACGGATTGAACCGACCGGCCATCTAATCGAATCGATGGTATTTGCGACAGCCTATGGATTTCCTGGTAAGAAAATGCGCATTATCGGGGTGACGGGGACAAATGGCAAAACGACGACCTCGTTTATGATCCATCGGATGCTAGTGGAAGCTGGCTACAAAGCTGGACTCATGACGACAGTTGCTAATGGCATTGGCCGTGATATCGTGCCGCAGATGGCGCACACTACAACAGCTTCTGCGCCAGAACTTCATAAGAGACTAAAAGAATTTAGCGATAAAGGCGTCGACTGGGTTGTACTCGAGACGACGTCACACGCTTTGGCGCAGCACCGCGTCTGGGGGATTCCGTATGAGATCGCCGTTTTGACGAATATTACACATGAGCATCTGGATTATCATAAAACCTTCGAACGATACATCGCGGCAAAACGCATGTTGTTTGAGGCAGCCGCAAAACATCCACATGGATTTGGGATCGCCAATGCAGACGACCCGAATTGCGCAGCATTTCTGAGTGCTGTCACAGAAACGGAGACGTATGGCATCGTAGATGGATCCTTAAAAGCAGTGAACGTACAGCTCAACGGCGATGGTAGCACGTACGAGGCAGTGATTGGCGACGAGCACTACAGTATTCGCTGCAATATCCCGGGTGAATTCAATGTATACAACAGCTTGGCTGCTGTTTCGGTAGGACGGCGCATTGGGCTCACTCGTGAGCAGATAGAGCAGGGAATTGCCGCCCTCGAAAGCGTCGAAGGACGAATGAATACGATCGATGAAGGACAGGCATTTAGCGTCATCGTTGATTTTGCACACACCCCCGATAGCTTCGAGCGATTACTTTCCGACCTACGAAAGAGTACGACCGGAAAACTTGTTGCGGTATTTGGCTCAGCTGGTCGTCGCGACGAAGAAAAACGCTGGACGCAAGGTGAAATTGCAGGCAAGTACTGTGATGAAATTGTACTGACCGAAGAAGACGATCGTGATATCGACGGCAATCTTATTTTGAGCCAAATCGCCGAAGGAGCCGCGCGCTCAGGCAAAGTCAAAGACAAAGATATGTATTTGGTTCTCGACCGCCCATCTGCAATTCGATTTGCGATGACACGCGTCGCCTCAAAAGACGATGTCGTAATACTACTAGGCAAAGGTCATGAAAAAACCATCGAGCGCGCAGATGGTGAACATCCGTGGGATGAAGCTGGTGAAGCTCGTGCGGCTATTCGAGCGTCAAAGTAGTACATCGTACTGAGCCGCCGCCCTTGGCGAGCTCGGGATTGGAAAGACGAATTGTCTTCAGACCGTGTGCTTCGATCGCGGCGGTGAATTCTGGTGCGCCGTCGTTCATGATGACCGTTTCACCGGTTGAAACCAGGTTGCAGGCGAGTGCTGTCATAGCTTCGTGTTCGGACACTTCGATCTTGTCGACGCCGTCAAAGTCTTGCAGTACTTGCTGGCTTTCAGGTGTGAATGCGTCAGGACACCAAGCGATCAAGCCTTTTTTGTTGTCATCTGGAGCTTTTAAGATCGATATGGCGAGATCAAGATCATAGTAAAAACTATCTGCCCACCCAGAATAGGGGTTAATCATAGGCTCACCGCTACTATCAAGCTGAGGTTTCGCGCGGAGTTGAATACGAGTGAGCCCTAATGTCTGAGCGACGAATGCTTGTGCTTCGGGGTCAGATCGGTAGCCACTGCCGCAAAACAAGTAGTCGCCGCATGGTAGGCTGTCGCCTTGACCGCTAAATTTGTAATTATCGGGAATATACACTATTTCTTTACCGAATTGCTCGCGAAGTATCTGTGCAGCATACGGTTCTTCGGCTTTACGTGCTTCTGGTAAGCGAGCCATCACAGCTATATTGCCACGCACAAGTGCCCAGTTGGCGGTGAAGACACCATCTTGAGAACCTTGCGGCGGTGCAACGCGGTGAACACTCACTCCAGCAGATTCAAGCGCGGCCTGGATTTGGTCGTGTTCGTGGGCTGCAACCGACAAGTCGATCGGCGTATCTTTGTCCATAAACGGATTGATCGGCTGAGCGTCGTCGAAATAATCGACCCCTGACATTACAACAGTAGTATTGATAAGCGACATAGTGATCTCAATTATACTCTAGTAAAACGATTCGTGGTGACGCCTAAAATACAACCGCCGAACAATCTTTTCTATATAGGCATGCCAAAGTTTGGCGCGCAAGGGGCGAGCGGGCACGTCGTAGGCGCCGACGTACTGCGTGACGGTCTTATTGAAACTAGTTTTAAAACGCCCGAGGCCATAAAACGGATGATTTGGGTCCTTAATATCAGCGATCGGCGGTACACCGGCTAAATCGTGTTCGAGAGAGCCGAGTGATTTTGCCCATTTGATGACTTCCCACTGCAAGAGATGAGAGGCGCCGTAGGTTACTTTTTCACGCACGCTGGCCCCGTCTTTGTAGACACTTTTTCCCCCTTGCACCATCGCAAACGCGCCGGCAACGACTGTCTCGCCGACGTAGGCAAAGAACAACCCACCATTTTCGCCGTATCGATGATAGAAACTTTGATAATATTCTGTCGGACGAATCGCAAAGCCCGCGTCCGTTGCGGTTTCTTGAAACAATGCATACATAGTCTGGCAGTTTTCTGCGGTTGGCTCTACTTGCTTGACGATCACGCCGTCACGCTCGGCGCGACGAATTGCGTGGCGACCTTTTTGTGGCAGAGCTGTGAGGATCTCGTCGATAGACGGCGACAAGTCGACTAGAACGGTAGAAAAGTTGTACTGAATTGGTCGAGTTTTGATACACCCAAGCGCTGACATATCAGTAGTGTGATCGAGTTCGGGCTCGATTTTGATCGAAAATACGCCGTGCTGACGAGCAAAAGGCGTTAACTCATCAAGGAGTGACGACAAATCACTGACTGAATCGGTTGCTGGGCCCTTCGGAATGTACCAGACTCGTCCCATCAGTGGTATCGACTTTTCGAGTGCGGCAACTGCGCGCGTACCAATCATGATAAAGCGTGGTTTCCAGCCGCTGTTGGCTTTTTGCATGATGAATTCGTATCCTTGCAAAATAGCCCCGCCACCAGGATTAGCATTCACCAGCTCATTCCACTCAGCGATCTGTGAATCAGTTGCAAAAGAAATAGACATATGCCTATTTAAGCATATGTCCCTTGGTTTGAGTGCTCAGTAGGATAGATTGACAAATCAATTCAAGTCTGTATAATTAAAAATCTTAACCTTTATCAGATTATTGACACAACGTCATTTTAGTGCTAGAATAATAATATCTATGACCCACAGTGATCCTATATCAACACATGATCATATTATTGAGCTTAGTCATGTAGAACGATACGAGAGAGGACTTGGTGAGGTAGGAGTAAGGACTGCTAGAGCTGCTGCAGCAATTGGTATATCACAGTGCCCAGAAGATGTATTGCTTGCGGTAGCTGGTATACGCAACAAGGTAGCGGAGGGCTTTGTTTGCTTGAACCACGATTTTACTCCAGCCTCAACTCTAGGGGGGGTTAAACAACACTATTGGGATCGTGCGTCACGTGTAGGTGAAGCTCATGGGGCAATGCATGATACCCTCGCTGATTATCTGAATGTAAGTGAATCACGCAGTTATGAAAATATTCATGCTGATTTGAAAAAAGAGTTGCCACCTGAATCTATTGCAGCATTTGTACTCCATGCGATTGACAGCTACCATACCGAGCTTGGGATAAACCCAGCAACTGCAGCGCATATCGTTGCAGAGCTAATGAGCCGAGGTATCCGCGAGATGACGGATGCAGCTACAGCAAAAGTTCAAAGTGGGTTTGATCGGTTTGACGCAAGCTCGGACGTCATGAAAACCTTCTTGGTTGAAAAAGTCCGCGATCATATCGATATGCTTCGTGTGAGGTTCGGTTATAATCCAGGTCACATTGTTGCCGTGATGAATAAAAGATCTTTTTATCCTGAATTTGCAACTGGAGAAACAGCAGACGATAGTTTGATTGTTTCTGAGCAAGAAGGCCAAGATATTACTAAAGTCTTAATGATTCAAAACCGTCCCTACACAAGAGAGCAACTCAGAATGGCTCACGATCTCGCCAATGACGACAGTATGCAGTTAACACTACTGAACTTACATGAGCTACTCGTAGCCCAATGTGAAAAATATTTAGGACAACATCCTGAGCGGGCCGCACCTCATATGTTGACGAGTTGGAGCGAGGTCTTTGTATCTGAGATAGACCCAGTAACAAAGCAGACTACGTATCTACCAAATCCAAAATTGTTACGCGCAATATCTAATAACATTCTACCAGCGATTGCCAGTAGGCTTATTGAGCGTGGTGCCTGCGCGAAAGATTTACTCAGTCCTGAGGACATAAACACTGCGATAAAAATTGCAAGTAGAGACTTTAAGCTATTCCAGTCTAGTGTCGCTTTTTTGAGGCATAATAAGGCTACAGAAGGGTTTGAGCTAGAAGCTATTCCTATGTTAACTTGCCCAGCGAATAAGCACCTTCCTGATTTTTTGACAAATAATTTTGCAAATCTATATGAGCAAGCTCATAAATAACACTTTACGATTTATAGGCTGCTACGATACCAAGGCGTGCGAGTTTGTCTATTGCACGATAACTGCTACTGGAAGGGTCCAGATCATGGATCGGGACAAGGCTATAGGTTGATACTTCGCCTTCTGCAAGGCTCATCGATTCTATGAGACTTGAAGGATTGGGAGTTGTGAGCACGTAACGAAAATCGAAATGCTGGTGTTCGCCTTCATTTTTAACTGGCCTTGCTGGAATAGGGTGAGTATCTATATCAATTGGTATGTTATTTTCCGTGTGCCATGGATGAATTTCCAGTGTGATGTCGTCTGGAATGCCTGTTTCTTCCCGGGACTCGCGAATAGCGGTTTTGAAAATATCTTTATCGGTATCGTCAAAATGGCCACCAGGTAGAACCCATATTTGCAGCGCATTATGCCAAAGCATCAATACCCTATCAGTATCAGACTCATTGGCTCCGGGCACGATGAGGATACCGCTGGAGCAAATGTGACCTTCGGGAATAGTCTTACGTGATCGTAGGTCTAAATCAGGATTGTGAAGCGCTTCAAGAAGAGGGGATTGTCGCTCAGCCTCTTCAGGAAAATAATCAACGTAGCGTTCGACTATAGCAGTGGATGTCTTTGTAAATAAATCTTTCTCAGTACTCATATATTTATATTGTAACACATTAATTTATATTTGTGAAGATGTAGGCTTCGATTTAAAATTTTGAATTTCTAGCACTCTGACTTGACGAGTGCTAGTTTGCTTCGTACAATAGACCTTACAAAAGTAGTAATAGAGGAGACTAACGATGAGTTCACCTATAACCCCTCTAAAGGATCGCGTTGTCGCGGTACGACAAGAGGCCAAAACGCAAACTGCAAGCGGATTGTATTTACCAGATAATGCAAAAGAGAAGCCAGTGCTTGCCAAAGTTGTCGCTGTTGGTAAAGACGTTGAAGACGTCAAAGTAGGCAACAATATTCTCTACAAAGAATACTCTACGACTGAAATCAAAATTGACGCTGTCGAATATCTGATCGTCAAAGAAGAGGACATTCTCGGAACGGTAGCATAATGCTTGAGTCTGCGCAGCAAATAGCAGTACTAGTTGGTTCATTCTTATTAATACTGGTGCTGGCATACATACTCAAGATCGTGCATATACAGACCAAACGGGTCAAAGAGCTCGAAGCGCGCATGAAACTATACGAAAAAGGTAAAGAAGAATTAGCGAAAACGGAGAAATAATATATGGCAAAAAAAGTTTTTTATGATGATGATGCCCGAGCTCGTGTGCTCGGCGGTGCAAAAGCACTTTACGATGCAGTTAAAGTAACCTATGGGCCAAAAGGTCGTAATGTCGTAATTGCGAAGGGTTACGGTGGCCCGACGGTGACCCACGATGGTGTAACCGTCGCAGAAAGCGTCGATTTACCAGAAGTTGACGATGAAACTCTTGGATACAAAGTCGGTGCGGAGCTAATCAAGCAAGCTGCCTCAAAGCTCAATAAAGTTGCTGGTGATGGTACGACCACCGTCACGGTGCTGACTTACAACATCTTGAAGGAAGCCAACCGACTGATCGCAGCAGGCCACAATCCAATGGAACTCAAAAAAGGCATCGAGGAAGCTGGCCGCGAAGTTGTAGCTGCGCTCGACGGACTGAGTGAAAGCGTCGAAGGCAAAACTGAGCGAATCGCCGAAGTCGCGACCATTTCTGCTGGTGATGAAACAATCGGTAAGCTTATCGCTGAAGTTATCCAAAAGGTCGGCAAAGACGGCGTCGTCACCGTGGAAGCTGGCCAAGGTCTCGAAATGGAAAGTGAAGTTGTCGAAGGATTTTCACTTGATAAAGGATGGGCGAGCGCATTCTTTGTGACTGATGCTGGCCGACAGGAAGCGGTGTACGAAAAACCAGCTATCGTCATTACTGACCAAAAGATCTCGAGCGCTCAAGAACTATTGCCGTTGATCGAAAAATTAGCCGCATCTGGCAAAAAAGATATTGTATTGGTGGCTGATGAAGTCGAAGGCGAAGCACTCAGTATTCTTGTGCTCAATAAGCTGAAGGGTGCGCTTAACACTGTTGTCGTCAAAGCCCCAAGCTTTGGTGATCGACGAAAAGAAATCCTAGCTGATATGGCTGTACTCACGGGTGCACAGGTAATTTCGAGCGACCAAGCAATGACATTTGAAAATGTCGGCCTCGAAGTTGTCGGTAGTGCTCGCAAAGTCATCGTTGGAAAAGACGAAACGACAATCATTGAAGGTGGCGGTACAGTAAAAGCTGTCAAAGATCGTATCGCACAGATTGTTTCACAAGCTGACAACGCCACCAGTGAGTACGACAAAGAGCAATACGAGAAGCGAGCCGCTGCACTCTCAGGCAAAGTAGCAGTCATCAAAGTTGGTGGTGCAACCGAAACGGATATTGATGAAAAGAAATTCCGTGTAGACGATGCAGTTGCCGCGACGAAAGCTGCGCTCGCTGATGGTATCGTTGCCGGTGGTGGTGTCACGCTGGTTAATCTGTCGGCTACACTCGAAGTCTCAGGTAATGGCGACAGCGTGTCTGCCGGGCGCCAGATTCTCAAAGACGCGCTCAAGCAGCCTTTTCTACAGATTACCAAAAACGCCGGACTTAGCTCAGAGGCGCTGATTGCCCAAGTCGAAGCTGGCAAGCCCGGATTTGGTATCAATGTCATGACACCCGAAAAAGGTCTAATCGACGTCAAAAAAGCTGGTGTCATTGACCCTACTCGCGTCACCAAAGAAGCGGTGCAAAATGCAGTCTCGATTGCATCGACCGCCGCAACTATGGGCGCACTTGTTGTCGAAGTACCAGAGAAAGAAGCTCCAATGGCCGGCGGCGGAATGCCCGGCGGCATGGGGATGATGTAGTTCTCGAATAAGTAGAGCTCGAATCGATAAAAGAAGCCATGGTCGTGGCTTCTTTTAGTAAACTGACCTAAGCGGATGTATTATTGACAAAATTAACTAAATAAACTATAATATTAATATTCGTGTGCGTAAGAGATCGTCTCATGCGCTATACACGAGAGATGAGAGTGGTGAGGGCACCATGCCTGCTAAAGGAAAGAAGCCCGAAAAGCTGCTGATGCCGGCTGAGGTCGCGGCCATGTTCGGTGTCGACTCGAAGACGGTCACGCGCTGGGCGAAGAATGGCAAGCTGAATCCGATCAGAACGCTCGGTGGCCACCGTCGCTACCTCGAGAGTGAGGTGAACCGTCTGCTGGGCAACCGGTAGACCCCACCCCACCCCACTTCCACCAGGCTCCGCCCCACTCGCGAACCACACTGCGAGCGGGGCGGAGCCTCAGAATTACTATGAAATTAATGCTTTATAAAAATAACGACCATACGATATGGTCGTTATTTTGAATGCATGACTATTATTTTTGCGCTTGCGAAAGAAAGTCGATTTCTTTAATGATATCTAGTAGTGCTTGCGCTCGACGAGCTTCATCTGGAATGTTTTTGGCAGCTTGGTGAGCTGGCGCAATGAGGTCACGGTCGTCGGTTGAACGCAGAAGCAATAGATACGTATCGAATCGTTCTTCAGCTGGCACATCGAGTTTGTCAACGAGTGGGCGCAGTTCGTTCAGAGCTTCGAGCTTGATACTATCTAGATCTGAGCTACCGCTCATCGGTGCTACAACAGGAGCTTCTGGCATAGTGGGCATTTCAATAGCTGGAGCGAGTGATTGGTCGTCTTGTATTGGTTGAACACCTTGACTTGCTGATTCCTCTGTCATAGGATTTGTCGTTACCGCACTTTGATCTACTGGAGCACCGATGTCTTGAGAAACACCGGCGAGTACTTTTGCCAACTCTTGGTCGTCGCTAATTGGTTGCTGCGATTGTTCGTCCATTTCCCACCTCTATACTAGTTATGCTTCGTCTTTAGAAATACTGTATCATAGGAAGAGCTTGCGAGTAAAGGACATGAGCGAGCTTGTATGCTATCAGGCAACAACCTTTAAACTTATAGGAGTACAACTACATGCTAGATGATATGAACGTAATCTCTCAGCGCGACGGCTCAAATGCACTCGGCCTTGCTGCGGCGACACCAGATCAGCTAGTGCATGATTTTGAGATTCAGGAGCTCGAATTACCAACAGATATACGATCGGTTGTGTACAGCGGCATGGGCGGTAGCTCGTTGCAGGCAGAACTCGCGCGAACATTTCCGACGCTGCGTGTACCGTTTGTCATCTCAAAAGATTATAGTATTCCAGCGTTTGTCGATGAACACACGCTATTCTTCGCCAGCAGCTACTCGGGTAATACCGAAGAAACACTGTCGTCACTCGAAAAAGCTCGTCAGTGTGGCGCGCAGATCATTATCGTAGCTGGTGGGGGAAAACTGCTTGAGGAAGCTAAAGCACACGGGGATACCTTCGTTGTATTGCCAAAAGCTGTACAGCCTCGCATGGCCGTATTTTATGGCTACCGTGCTCTGCTCGAACTGCTTGTTGCCGCAAAATTATGCGATGCATCAGTGCTTGATACCGTTGCGGCAACCGTCGAAGGCTTAAAACGCGCTATCAGCCAATGGACGCCTGATCAGCCAACGGCAACAAATCCTGCTAAGCAATTGGCGTTGCAACTCGTCGGTAAAACCCCAATTGTCTACGCTGGACCGTTGATGGCGCCAGCCGCTTACAAATGGAAGATTAGCTTTAATGAAAGTAGCAAAAATACTGCATGGATGGGTGTGCTCTCAGAATTTGACCACAATGAGTTTATTGGATGGAGCTCACACCCTATCGAAAAACCGTTTGCTGTCGTTGATTTGATTTCCGATATGGAGCACCCACGGATTCTCGAACGTTTTGAAATCGGCGACCGCTTGCTCTCAGGCATGCGACCAAAGGCTATACGAGTTGAAGCAAAAGGGGAGACTGCGATTGAACAATTGCTGTACCTGGTGTTATTTGGTGACTTCGTGTCACTGTATCTTGGTCTTCTCAATGGCGTCGATCCAAGCCCGGTCGAGCTTGTTGAGCGCCTCAAAAAAGAACTTGGTTAGTGGAAGTGGCGGAGTGAATCAATCGGGCTCTTCCCCGCAGCTTTGACTGCTGGATAAACACCAAATATAGTTCCGACGCTGATGGCGAGTCCAAAGGCGAGGGCAGCGATTTGCCAGGTGATAACGGGGTCATACGGCAGAAGCAGGCTGACAAAGAAGGCGATCAAATAGCCACCGATGTAACCAAGCAAGCCACCGACAAAGCTAATGATCAGCGCTTCAATCATGAATTGTGTAACGATTGATGCGCTGGTCGCACCGACTGCTTTACGCAACCCGATCTCTCTCGTGCGTTCAACAACGCTCACGAGCATGATATTCATGATGCCAATGCCACCGACGAGTAAGGAAATACCGGCAATCATCGACATAATGAGATTTATCAGAATAAAAACTCTGTTCGATGGCGCGGCGACTTCATTACCAACGAGCACGGTAGTGTCGGTTTCTTTGTCGTGATTGGCTGAAAGTGTGCGTTCGATGCTTGGTTTTAACGTGGCAACGTCAATTGAGGGCTTTGTTACGATATTAAGTTGTTGAATTTGAGCGACGCCGTGGTTAAAAAGCTTGCCGCTATCAAAGCTAATAATGGCAGTATGATCGAGGTCGATATTGTTGTAATTGATCGGATTATTAAGTCTACGTATAACTCCGATGACAGTGAAGCGTTGCCCTTTGACCATAATGCCCTTACCAACCGCTTGGTCGGTACCGAACAGATCGACAGCGAGTTGTTGTCCGATGACCGTGGTGTTTTCAAGGGTAACGTCATCTATAAATTGCCCGTCGAGCAGCTGAAATGGCGTTGTTTGCGCAAAATTTGGGGTCGTAGCAAGGATGGTGCTGACTGAGGCTTCTTGGTCAATGGAGCGCAGGCTGCCACTGATTGTCATTAGAGGTACGACTGCCGTAACGCCTGGTAATTTTTGTAGACTAGTTATATCACGCTCTTCTATTGGGCTGGTGGTGTAACTATTCTGTGCGGTAGGATTATTGAGGTCACCGAGACTCAAGTTTTTTGTCATTGGTCTAACAACGGCGACATGTGAGCCCAGGTCTGTAACCTGTCGGTTGATGATGGATGTGATGCCGGTACCAAGCGCGAGGATGGCAGTGATACTGGCGACACCAATAGCCACACCGGTAACCGTTAGTAATGTGCGCATGCGCGCTCGGCGCAGTGATTCACGGGCAGTTCGGATGTGTTCAAAGAGCATCAGTCGCATTATCGTTTGTCCTTTTTAGTACGTGACTTTTTGCTAGATGATTTCTTTAATCGCTTGACGCTCAATGGAATCTCACCCAACGCTCGCTTTTCGTCGTGCACTTTCGTTTTGATGACCACGTCCTTGGTATCGGTATCGATTTTGCCGTCGAGCATGGTGATAACCCGCGAGGCATAGGTCGTCAGATCAGGATTGTGAGTAACCATGATGATGGTGTTGCCACGGCGGTGAATGTCAGACAATTCTTCCATGATGATGTGACTCGCTTTGCTATCGAGGTTGCCTGTTGGCTCATCAGCTAGAATTAGTGACGGCTTATTGACGAGTGCGCGCGCGATTGCGACGCGCTGAGTCTGTCCACCAGAGAGCTGCCACGGCATGTAATATTCGCGTTCCGACAAATGAAAGCTCTTCAAAACTTTGCTGGCTTCAGTGAGCCGTTTGGTGTGATGCACACCAGCGTAGGTGAGGGGCAAAGCGACATTTTCGATGACGTTCATGCGTTCGATAAGATTAAAATCCTGGAATACGAAGCCAATCTGGCGTGCTCGCAATGTCGCACGTCTGGTAGCGCTCAGTTTATCAACCGAAATCCCATCTAGGTGATATTCGCCGTCTGTTGATCGATCAAGTAGCGCTATGATATTGAGTAGTGTCGTTTTGCCGCAACCGGACGGTCCCATGATCGCGATGAATTCACCTTTTTCTACCGTCAAATCAACGCCGTCGAGCGCAAAATGCTCGGCATCGCCTTCACCAAACCGCTTTTTTAGGTCGGTGAGTTGGATGACTGGCGTTGTAGCTGATTTGGACATTAGTACTATTATAAGAACCTCTTGAATACAAGACAACTGCGTAATAGAGGTAATTTACACAACTCGAAAACTTTTGTTGTATTCGTCAAATATGGGCGAAATAATATACATACTAAGAGTATGTGCCCCTGGTGCTGGTCTAGTGTTCGTAGAATTGCTACACTTGAGTAGCTGGAGAGGTGGCCGAGTGGTCGAAGGCGCACGCTTGGAAAGCGTGTGTGTGGGTCAAACTGCACCGTGGGTTCGAATCCCATCCTCTCCGCCATATATTTGAGAATAAAAATAACTCACTTATATAATGAGCTTCGTTGCATTGGTTATGGCGTGGAGGAGGCTAAGGCCTCTCTCCCCGCCGGGCACCGGTTGGATCCCTACTGGGGCGGTCGCGTGGCGTAGAACGCCGCGTTGATCTGCGCGCGCGCGTAGCTGCGCAGGTTGTTGGTGTCCAGCTCGCTGAGCGCCTTCTCGAGCGCACGGGTGTGACGGGCGTACATCGTCTCCTCGCTGGGCGAGGTGTAGATGTCGACGTAGACGTGAGCCGCCCGCCGGAGCTGCTCGTTTGCCCCCTTGCTGATCGAGGTCATGGTGACCTCGAAGCGGTCGAGGATCTTGACGCCCTGGCTGTTGATCTTGTCCTGCTCGATCTGAGCGGTCAGGGTGTCCTGCGGTGCGCGGTAGAGCGACGCCTTGCCGCCCGTGCGCCGAGCCGCCTTGACGGCGCGACGCTGTGCGTCCTGCTCAGCGGAGGGGGCGGGGACCTTCGGGGTGCTGCCCCCGTTGCCAGTCTTGGACTTGCCCATGATGGTTCCTTCCGGTGTGGTGGTGCAGGCCGCCTGGTGCGGTCTTGTGATAAGTATATTAGCACAATATTGTGTTTATGTCAATATTCTTTTGTTTTACCACTTGTTAATTACCACTAAATGATACATGTATTATGCTCATGCTATACCTCTGGTATGCATACAGAATCTACCGTATCACCAATTATTCTTATACTATTTATAGCCCTCTTTGTTGGCATTGCAGCCTATATCTTATGTAATAGTCGCAAGCGCAAAACTGCCAGCTGGCATGGAATGATCATCGATAAGGCGCTCAATGAAAACATCGTCAAAAAGAATCCAGGAATAATTCCGCTCGAAGTTGTACAAAAAGTTGCTGTGGCGCCACAGCCTACTGCAGCAACTCAAGCAGCGCCACAAGATGCTTTCCCGCCGCAGTCTCCTATCGATACGTTATAAAACATAAGCGCTACATATAGCGTTGTAAAAAAGCAACACTACACTAGACGGCTGTGTACAGAGGTAGCGCTAATGTTTGTCTCCTCGTAGTCGAAAATACAGCCAAAAATAGGCAAAAAGACTTGAAACGGCTATATATAGGGTCTATAGTCATACACAGACCACTACATAAGTAGTTGATCAACAAAACACACAATAACGCAAATCTACGACGAGGGTGATGAAATACCCGTAGGGTAAGTAGTATTTGGGTTGCTCCTGGGAGGTATGGGAATGTGTGACAAACATAAATGTAAATAGGGGACTTTATGGACTCAATCCATGTGGTAAAACGCGATGGCACCCGCGAACCATTCGACGCCAACAAAATTAACTTGGCTCTTGTGAAGGCAACCGAGGGTTTGCCTGATCAAATCAGTAAAGTAGTACAAGTCGCAACAGAACTACAATTGACATTATTTGACGGCATCACGAGTGAGCAACTTGACGAAGCAGTGATCCACACGGCACTGCAGAATGTCAAAGACGATCCAGACTTTGACACTGTCGCAGCGAGGCTGTTGCTCAAGAATCTATACAAAAACATTCTCGGTGATTATGAAACTGCTGAAGAATTAAAAAAACTTCACGCTAGTAAGTTTGCTGCCTACCTCAAACAAGGTGTAAAAGATGGTTTGCTTGACACACGAATGGCAGATAGTAAATTGTTTGATATAAAAAAGTTGGCAAACGCTCTCGAACCAGAGCGCGATGGACTGAGTAAATATCTCGGTGTTGTCACCAACAAAAACCGCTATGCACTCCGCAAAAACAGTGGCGAAGCCATTGAAGTGCCACAATTTACTCACATGCGTATTGCCATGGGACTAAGTTACAACGAAAAAGATCCGACAAGTGCTGCTATCGACTTTTATAATCACATGAGTCGACTCGAGTACGTACCAGGTGGTAGTACACGCATCAACTCCGGTGGTGCTTTCCCGCAATTATCTAACTGCTTTTTGTTCAATATTGACGACGACATGGAGTCGATCGCAAAAGGTGTCCGTGACACGATGTTTATTGCTAAAGGAACTGGCGGCATTGGTATAGGTATTACGAAATTACGTGCTGCTGGTAGCCCTGTTAAAACGACTAACACCGAGAGTACTGGACCAATTCCATTTATTAAAATGCTTGATACTGCACTCTTTGCGGTATCACGAAAAGGTAAAAAAGCAGGTGCAGCGGCTATCTACATGGAAAATTGGCACCTTAATTTCCCACAATTCCTTGACCTCAAGCAAAACTCTGGCGACCCATACCTTCGTACACGTATTGCAAACACTGCTGTCTATATTAGCGATGAATTTATGCGCCGTGTCGAAAAAGATCAAGACTGGTACTTGTTTGATCCAGCTGAAACGTATGATTTGACTGAGCTATATGGTCACGAATTTAGTGCTCGCTACAATGAATACATCAAGATGGCGCAGCGCGGTGAAATACGTGAAACAAGTAAAATCAAGGCTCGTGAGCAGTTCCGCCAGATTTTGACTATATTGCAGGCAACGAGTCACCCATGGCTCACCTGGAAAGATACAATCAATGTCCGCGCACTCAACGACAACACAGGAACTATCCACCACTCAAATCTCTGTACCGAGATCACATTGCCACAAGACAAAGACAACACTTCTGTCTGTAATCTCGTTTCAATCAATCTATCAGCGCATCTCCAAGCTGATAAGAGCTGGAACTGGGATTTACTTGCAGCATCAGCAAAAAGCGCTATTCGACAGCTCGACAATTTGTGCGACATTACGAACACTCCTATTCCTGAAGCGATGAATAGCAATGTCCAAAACCGCGCATTAGGCCTCGGAATTATGGGCTTTAGTGAAGTTATCGAACGTCTCGGACACAGTTATGAGTCAGAAGAAGCGTACGATCTCATGGATCAACTAACTGAGTTCATTAGTTATCACGCGATTGACGCGAGCGCTGATCTTGCACAAGAACTCGGAAGCTACCCAGAGTTTAAGGGTAGTGGCTGGAGCCGCGGTGAACTACCTGTCGATACGCTCGACAAACTTGCAACCGATCGAAAAGTAAAAGTAGCCATCAATCGCAAGAAACGACTCGATTGGGAAGCACTCCGTGTAAAGACGAAGAAAGGTATGCGAAACGCAACGCTCATGGCAATCGCACCAACGGCCAACATCGCTCACGTTGCTGGCACCACGCCTGGGATCGATCCGCAGTTCGCACAGATTTTCTCACGTAGTACTCTGAGCGGTAAGTTCCTCGAAGTAAATGCCAATCTCGTACGTGATCTTAAAGAACTTAATCTCTGGGAATCCGTCAAAGATGAACTACTCGCTCGACAAGGTGATATTCAGGGTATCGATAGCATCCCGCAGCATATTAAAGACGTTTACAAAACAAGTTTCCAACTCAGCCCGTACGCGTTTATCGAAGTTGCAGCCCGTGCACAAAAATGGGTAGACCAGGCGATTAGCCGCAACATGTACCTCGAGACACGCAACATCGATGACTATGTCGAGATCTACACTGAAGCGTGGAGGCGTGGTCTTAAGACAACTTACTATCTCCACGTAAAGCCTCGCCACCAAGCTGAGCAATCAACCGTGAAGGTCAACAAATCCGAAGAGATGGCAAAATCAAGCGGTGGCCAGCGTAAGAGCGGATTCGGCTTTGCAAAAAAGCAAACGGTTGAGACCAGCTAACAATTGCAACAACTCATTCGTCAACAACATTGGTAGTAACACAAGTAAAAGGGTATAGGGGAACAACAATGAACGCAAACTCAATCATCGACGACAACATGACACTCGACGAAAAATTAGCAGCTATCGACCGCGCAATGGCAAACGCACAAGCAGTCGCTGACGACGATGCCAAAGCGAATGGTCAGGCGTCTGCGCCAATTGACCCAGCAAGTTTGACAATCTGTGACGGTTGCGAGTAAGAAACGTAAAGTTTAAGGGGAAAATATATGCCAGGAATTTTAGGAACAGGAATCCAAGACGGACTTCTTTTGAAGCCAATTCACTACCAATGGGCAATGGATTTGTACAACCAAGCGGTGTCAAATACATGGTTCCCAAATGAAATTCAGCTTGGTCAAGATTTGGCTGACTGGAAGAAAATGACCGACGAAGAGCGCCACGCACTCGAATTTTTGATGAGCTATTTCAATCCTAATGAACTACTTGTTAACAAAGCATTGGCCTTCGGTGTTTATCCATACGTCAACGCAGCTGAGTGTCACTTGTATCTTGCAAAGCAAATGTGGGAAGAAGCGAACCACTGTATGAGTTTTGAATACGTCCTCGAGACATTCCCAATCGACCGTGAAAAAGCCTATGCAGCGCACGTCGAAACGCCATCGATGGCTCGCAAGGAAGCTTTTGAAACGAAGTTTATTAAGCGCATGACCGAACAGACGCTCGACATTTCGTCGACTGAAGGCAAAAAAGACTTCGTCCGAAATCTTGTTGCCTACAACGTGATTCTCGAAGGCATTTGGTTTTACTCTGGTTTTATGGTTGCGCTAAGCTTCCGTCAGCGAAACTTACTACGCAACTTTGGAAGCTTGATCGACTGGGTAGTTCGTGACGAATCACTGCACCTCAAGTTTGGTATCAACCTCATCTTGACGGTCCTTGAAGAAAACGAAGACCTGCAAACCGAAGAATTTGCCAACGAAATCAAGCAGATGGTTCTGGATGGTGTCGAAATGGAAGAAGCCTACAACAAAGACCTCTTGCCAAATGGCATTCTCGGACTTAACTCCGACTACATCAACCAATACGTCAAGTACTTGGCTGATCGCCGACTCGAAGAGCTTGGATTTGACGCTCATTACAAAGTATCAAACCCAGCCAAGTGGATGGCAGCTGCTAATGACACGCTTGAGCTCGTCAACTTCTTTGAAGCAACAAACACCAGCTACGAAGTTAACGCAGGTGCAACAAAGTAGTATATAAATGTAGTGTTCAGCAAAAATGGTGCGGCAATGGTCGCACCATTTTGCCCCCAAGACAGAATAAAGACTATGAAGACCGAAATAGAAGTTAAATTTTGCCGAATTGATATTGACGATATACGCCAGAGGCTGCAGGATGCCGGCGCACAACGTGAGCAGCCACTGCGACTGATGCGACGCATCGTGATAGAACAGCCACACCACCGGGCCGAGCATAGTTTTATCCGTATACGTGATGAAGGAAATAAAACGACGCTAACCTTTAAACGGCGTAAGACAATGGATATCGCAACTGATGCGCACAATACGAAGGAACTCGAAGTGGTGGTCAGCAGCTTTGATGATACGGTAGAAATTTTCAAAGAAGCAGGCTGGCCGCCGGTTTCGTACCAGGAAAGCAAACGCGAAACCTGGAAACTCGGTGATGCGGAAGTTGTTATCGATGTGTGGCCGTGGCTTGATCCGTATATTGAGATAGAAGCTCCGACAGAGGATATTGTGCGAAGTGCAGCAGTGCAGCTTGGGTTGTCGTGGGAGGATGCGTTTTACGGCCGAGTCGAGCATGTGTATCGACTGCAGTACGAGATAGCCGCTGGTTTTCAGGGGCCAATCGATCTAGAGAGACTGACGTTTGATATGGAGCTTCCAGCGGAGTTCAAGGCAAAATAATGGTACAAAAAGCCCGTAGAATTGTCACTCTACTCGGCCCAGCGTTTGTCGCTGCGGTAGCGTATGTTGATCCAGGCAATTTTGCGGCCAATTTTTCGGCTGGTGCTAAATACGGCTACATGCTGCTTTGGGTATTGGTTGTTGCTAATCTCATGGCCAGCCTCGTGCAGTACCTTTCCGCAAAAGTAGGGTTAGTCACTGGCAAAAGCTTGCCCGAGGTCATTGCGACACGTCTCGGCACTAAAGCTCGCATAGCCTACTGGCTGCAGGCAGAACTTGTCGCTATTGCTACCGATCTTGCCGAAGTCATCGGGGGGGCAATTGCACTTAATTTGCTCTTCGGGCTGCCATTACTTGCGGGTGCCTTTATCACTGGACTTGTGTCATTAGCATTACTGGCTCTCTATAGCGCGCGTGGTCAAAAAGTATTTGAGCGAATCATTGTCGGATTACTGCTGATCATTCCGATCGGATTTTTTGCAGGACTATTCATACAGCCGCCCGATGGTGGGCAAGTTCTCGCAGGTCTTGTACCGCAAATAAGAGGCACAGATATGCTTCTGCTCGCTACTGCGATGCTTGGCGCTACAGTGATGCCGCATGTAGTGTATCTTCACTCGGCTCTATCGCGCGATCGACATAGCGTCCAGAAAGGGACTGAATTGCGCCGATTACTCAAAACTACTGCGCTCGATGTTGGCCTCGCGATGCTGGTAGCGGGAAGCGTCAATATCGCGATGCTCTTGCTTGCTGCGACAACCTTGCAGGGCCTGCCAAATACGGATACACTCTCAGGAATTTTCGCGTCGCTTAACGGCCAGCTCAGTCCGGTCATTGGCACGCTATTTGGGCTTAGTTTACTTGTATCAGGGTTTGCTTCAACGACAGTGGGTGCGCATGCCGGGGCAGTGATTATGGACGGATTACTCAAAAAACGTATTTCGCTGTTTACTCGGCGTGTTATCACAATCATTCCAGCAATTATCATCGTTGGCTTGCACGTTGATCCGACAAAAGCACTTATTATTTCTCAAGTAGTTTTGTCATTTGGTATTCCGTTTGCGTTGATACCACTACTACTTGTTACATCAAGCAAAACTATTATGGGTTCGCAGCGCAATACACCGTTAATCATCGCACTATTGACGCTCGTGACGGCCAGCATTGTTGTACTGAATGGAGTATTAATACTTATGACAATTCATGGAGGTTTGTCGTGAACATAGCAGTTATCGGAGGAAGTGGGTACATTGGCAAAGCACTGATCGCACGACTGGTTGCAGAAGGGCAGCATACGATCGTTTCGTTATCGCCGCACGCTGATGCGGCTGACTACAATAGTACGCGTGTCACCAGCAAAAATGTCGATATCTTTGATACGTCGTCTATACATGAAGCTCTTCGTGGTATCGACGTTGTCTACTATTTGGTGCACATGATGGGGCAGCATTTGTATGATTTTGCCGAAGCGGAAACGAAAGCGGCAAATTCATTGGTCGCAGCTGCAAGAGATACACAGATCAGTAAAATTATTTATCTCGGTGGCCTAGGAAATGACAAATACACTCTCTCAAAGCACCTAGCGAGCCGGCATCATACGGGGGTCTTATTGCAACAATCCCAAGCGCAGATTGTCGAGTTTCGTGCATCAATGGTGATCGGTCATGGCAGTGCGTCGTACGACATTATCACCAACTTGGTTCACCGTTTGCCGATCATGCTTCTGCCGACCTGGGCAAAAACTGCGACGCAGCCAATTGGCCTAGCGGATGCTGTCGAGTATCTCGTCGCTGCGCTGGCAATTCCATCAACTCATAACGAAATTATCGAAATCGGCGGTCCAGAACACCTGTCATACGAAATGTTACTCTATCGCTATTCTCGTTGGAAAGGCAAGCGAGGTTTGCGCATCCACGTACCATTTGTACCAGTCTTTATCGCATCGTGGTGGCTCGATCGATTTACACCGGGCCCGCATGCAAAAGTTGGTCGGACAATGGTCGAGTCATTGGCAAATCCGATGATCGTGACAAACGATCGAGCAAAAGAATTATTTCCAACTATCGAACCCAGAGGCATAGAAGCAAGTTTCGTGTGATCAGGATTATAATCATATTGCTCCATAAGAACAACTAGTAGGACTATTAGTATTACTAAAAATATGTAGCTTTATGTGACACACATGTTCTTAAGCCATTATTTTCCGTCCATGGATACATTCAGAGCTTGTGAGTAAAATATACCAGAGTATACTTCAACTAATATGAAGAAAATATTCGCTTTAGTTTTAGTATCAGCAGCAGCTGTAGTGTATGGTAATATTAACAGCTCAACGGTTCAGCCAGTAAAAAATCTCGATCCTGCTCAGCATAAAAGCTCGTCGTTCAATTCTATAGCCTCCCAGAAACTGAAAATAAATGATGTATGTGATGGTACAAATGTAAAATCAAATTGTACTATTGATGGTGTCGAATACAGCACATATATATCGCACCCAGCAACAGCTGAGAAAAACCATATTGAAACAACATCTGTAATGAAACAAGAAATTTCAGATTATTGTACGCTATGTTCTGACGGAAGTTATTCACCATCATGTGCTACGGGAAGAGGGGCATGCTCTCACCACGGTGGAGTTGCTCAGTTGGGTGCGCCGAGGTATCGTGATGTACCTGTACAAACTGAAAATGTAATTATTGATGAACCAAGCACAGCTTCATACGTCGAAAAAATTAAAAAATAGATGCCAACAACGTAGTTTATTCATCAAATAAAAAAGGTGTATTAATAAGAATATTTAATATAAGTATGGAGGTAACGCGGTGGCTCTAGGGTATCCCAGAGCCACCGCGCTTGCCGGCGAGGTGTTGTCGTCAGACGGAGCGGACGTGCAACATGACCACGCAGTCTTCTCTCAATCCCGTCGGGTTGTCGTGGATGAGGGCGAACTCACCGTTCGCCAGCACGTGATGCTCGATGGCCGCGTGCGCGGAGCCGGGGTTTGCCGGGCTGCCGTGTGGCATGATCGAGTCCATGATGGAGTACCCGACGTGCCCCATCTCCTCGTAAGTGAGGTGGTGGGTGCCGAACATGTCGCCGCAGCGGGCAGCGGCACGTGCCTTGGAGACCATGTCCTCGATGAAGGCGACCGCCTTCTCGGCGTCCTTCTTGCTGCAGCCGATCTCGGCGATGATCTTGCGGACGGCGATGTCGTACGTCGACGATGCCTCGTCGGTAGGTGCGGGCGGTGCCTGCACCTGGGTGGTGGTTGTCATGGTGGTACCTTCCACTCGGTCAGCTTCGCGGATGAAGCCAACATGTCGAAGATTGTACAAAATCTTGTATTTTATTGCAAATGACTCAGTCTGATATATATACAGATTTCTTGCGTAGTAATAAATAAATGATATAATAATACAGTCATCGTCGTGAATAATAAATCACGGCACAGAGTACATTAGGAGATCTTAGTGATCCAGACGCTAGACGTCAGACCGTTCGTGGAAGCCAACGTGAACTACTGCTGCGAGGACCAGACTCTGGTCGACCCGCGGAAGATCATCAGGTGACTTCAACCGGCCATCGATGCCCTTAGTAAGCTTGGCATGCTGCACGACAGCTCCAGCTCCGGCTTCGCAATGCTCGTACCGAAAGCAGGAAGTGTCTTAAAATGGAGTCGATCCCGACTTCTAAACTGTGTACACCGGTACGCTTTATATCTGTGGAAAATGCCCAAAATAGGTGTTCTCGTATAGAGAATACTACACCTTACCAGTTGATGATAAATTAAATATACAATATAATTCTATAGTCCTGTTCGCAACTAGAGGTAAGGATCACCGTGCTAGACATGCTTACGAGGCTGTACGCAATCTTAGCGATTGGGCACATCCTAGTACAGATCGTACTAGGCCACATCGAATTCAGAAGGCAGGTGAAACACTATTCGCAGGCGACATCTGAACCCGACGGTAAGGTCTCTGCAATTGTGCCCGTGTACGACGAAGATCCCCAGATCTTTGGGGACTGCGTCCGGTCATTGCTCAATCAAGAGGGGGTTGATCTCGAGGTCATCGTTGTTGAAGATGGTTCACCGAACGCGGCATCTCATCGGAGTATGCTTGCGGGTCTAGCGTGTGATCGTCTCCGCGTCATCGAGCTTCCGACCAACATCGGTTAGCGCGGTGCGATGAAGGTTGGCTTCGATGCAGCGGATGGTGACTATATCCTCGGTGTCGATTCAGACACAATCATTTGGGATACATCTGCGGTTCGAACTCTTCTGGGCACATTTGGCACTGACGAGCGAATCGGTGCCGTAACCGGTGAAGTGTCCGTCGAAAACAATCACCACAATCTGCTGACTCGACTCATCGGACTCCGCTATTGGATGGCTTTCAACCAAGAGCGAGCTCCCCAAAGCCTATTTGGTGTCGTGAGCTGCTGTTCTGGTCCGTTCTCGATGTATAAGGCTGAAGTAATTCGCCGTGTTGAGGATGATTTCGTCAGCCAACGATTTCTCGGCAAGCCGTGTACCTTCGGAGACGATCGACACCTCACAAACCTCGTCCTGGCAGCGGGCTATGATGTGAGATACAACAGCTTTGCTGTTGCCGATACGTTCGTTCCAACGACGATCAAGAGCTACTTGAAGCAACAGCTGCGGTGGAGTAAGAGTTTCTACCGTGAGCTATTGTGGACGAGTAAGTTCATGTTCCGCCGTAACGCCTACCTGTCAATCGACTTGTTGCTACAAGCAGTACTGCCGCTGATGCTGATGGTAACGATAACAGCAACAGTGGTAAGGCTGGTAGACGGGGACTTCGAGGCTGGTCTCCGTTACGCGCTTGTCGTTGCATTGATCGGGCTTCTCAGGTCTGCGTACGGGTTGTATCGTACGCGTGACAAGGGGTTCATCTACTTCGCTGCATACGGTTTCTTTCATGTAGGCCTGCTGATTCCGGTGAGGTTATGGGCTATCCTCACCATTAGGCGCACAGGGTGGGGTACGCGCGGACGAAACTTCCAAGGTGAAGTGACCGATTAGGAAAGTTTTCGGTCAACACCGAAGACACTCAGTACTCATGCTTCAAATGAGATTGGTACGCCGAGTCCCAATAATAAAACGACTCGGCACAATTCCACTCAACTTTATTAATCATAGAGCTAAGTGAAATTGCAGATGTAAAACTTTAACGAATTTGGTCAGCGTGCTATGTTTTGCTGTGTGATAAGTTACTTTGTGCGCGTCGCCGAGCGATTGTACCACTAACTCGAGCTGAGTTGAGAGCTGCTGCTGTTCCAATCCCTCCAGCTGCAGAAAATAGCGTTGCCGCCATTAGTGTACTTTCCAAAAAATCTGTATTATGTGCTACTGCAATAGTAGGATCAACATGTGTTCTCGCTTCGCTTATGCCTATATATCCAGCTATACCAAATACCGCTGCTGCGGCAAATGTACCGAGTATTTGCGGGACTAAAGTAAGTTTGTTTTGTTTTTCCTTGATTCGATCACACAGTTGAATCAGCACATCATGAGCTTCTTTTTGTGGCTGGGCGGCCTCAAGCCCTCTCGACGCTGACTGGTGTCTTGACGCGTTCGTCTCCATATGACGATAGTCATTCATGAATGAAACATTATCATTGCGAAAACGTATCATTGCATCTGCTAATACTTTAGGGTCACAAGACGCTATGATGCGTACAACGTCGTTATCACTTGAACCCTCAGTAAAGATGGCCACAATATCATTAAAGCTGGGCTCTAGGGGAGTATAGTTAGATATTCTATCTGGGTAGGGGGGGAGATTTGACATTCTTAAATAGTATACAACTATAGTGATACAATGTCAATGTCAACATGATCACTTTATGTACAGATTTACGGACTATAAATGGTTTTGATCGGATGGAATAAATTAGTTGTACTAGGTGAAAATGTTGCGACTGGTCGCGTTCGCTCTTTGTCTCGTTCATTCATTTCCACGAGTACATCTCTCATCTGCAATATAGCTTTTTGCACTTTACGGCGCTGAATCCACGAAACTATCCATAGGACGAAGCAGAGGAGAGTGATCACTATAGAAAAAATAGTCACGAACGTAATAACCGTATTTAGTTTATCGTTGAGCCCGGCAACGGGATTGGTAGGGTTGGTGAATTGTTCGAGTAGTGATGAATCCATGTTATTAGCATATACCACGAGTGTGATGTGAAGAAAGAATAAACTATCCGCGGAAAGTAATATACATAGAAATAACCTAATACTACAACGCACGATATCTAGTAAAGTTATTTTTGCAAATGCTATAATAAAATTCCATGGTAGATACGAAAAATCATGGCAAATCTCAGAAATATATCTTTGTTACTGGCGGTGTGCTCTCAGGGGTAGGTAAAGGCATTACAGCAGCGAGCATCGGTGCAGTCTTACAGGCAAAAGGCATGGATGTCTCCATCCAAAAATGTGATCCGTATCTCAATGTTGATGCGGGTCTTTTAAACCCAAAGGAACATGGCGAATGTTATGTAACGCGTGATGGAGCTGAAACCGATCTTGATCTCGGGCATTATGAGCGATTTTTAGATATCGAACTCGAACAAAAAAATGCCACACTTGCAGGGAAGTTATTATCACAACTGATCGCTGATGAACGTGCTGGCAAGTACGGTGGGCAAACCATACAGCTAGTACCACATCTGACACGTGCCATCCAAAAAGCAATTTTGACCGCTGGAGATGGGCACGATGTACATATTGTTGAAATCGGCGGAACGGTTGGTGACTACGAGGGGCTCAGCTTCGTCGAAGCTATCCGTGAGTTTGCCATGAAGGTTGGCCGCCAAAATTGTATGTATGTGCATGTCGTCTACGTGCCATTTATTGGGACAAGTAAAGAATTTAAAAGTAAACCAGCACAAAACGCACTTAATGATTTACGAGGCTTTGGGATTGTCCCGGATGCGGTGATTGTGCGCACCGATGATCCAGCACCTGCTTCGATAGCGAGTAAAATCGCGCTTTTTGGTGGCGTCAGTGAAGACGCTGTTTTGATGATGCCAAATTTCGATAGTGTATTTCGTATACCCGAAATTATCACCAAAAGTGCACTGCTGGCACATCTCGATGCATTTACTGGCGTGCTTACAAAACCTGACCTTTCGAAGTGGCATGATCTAGTAGAGAGACAATTATCTAAAAAATCTCGTTGCATCAGTGTAGGCATCGTTGCAAAGTACATGGACAACGAAGACACGTATATATCAGTAACTGAAGCCATCAAAGCTGCAGGGTGGAGCGAAGGAGTTGATGTAGAGATGAAATGGATCAATGCCGAAAAAATCACCCACGCGCAGCTTGATGCAGTCGATGCAATCATCGTACCTGGTGGGTTTGGTGTTCGAGGCGTCGAAGGCAAAATCGCTGCAGCAAATTATGCACTTGAACACAAAAAACCTTACTTGGGGTTGTGTCTTGGTTTGCAAGTTGCCGTTATAGCAGCAGCCAGGCGTGGCGGCTTGAAGCATGCAAATAGCAGTGAGTTTTCTCTTACAACGGCTGAGGATGTAGTCTATATAATGGCTGACCAAAAAGGGAAGGAATCGACTGGAGGAACACTGCGGCTTGGTGATTATCCCGCTACCCTTACCGCGGGATCAGTGGCCGAAAAAACCTATGGGAAGCAATCGATAGTTGAGCGACACCGACATCGTTATGAGGTGAATCAGAAATTTGTTCACGAGATCAAAGCGGGCGGCCTTATTATTTCTGGCACCTCACCAGATGGAAAGCTCGTTGAATTTGTCGAAGCTCCGAACCATCCGTATTTTGTCGCGACACAGGCTCATCCAGAATTTAGAAGTCGACCGTTCGCTGCGCATCCACTATTCGTTGGGTTGTTACGCTCCGCAACGGGCTAACCACTACTGCCGCCCTTGATTGACAAAATCACTTCAAAGTGCTAATGTTATAAGTACAAAATAAAGGAACACAAACATGGCAGAAGAAACACACGAAAACGATACAGAACTATTTGGCACCGACGATATGAGCGCAATGCGTGTCGTGCTGCGCAGCGTTAAAGGGGTCAGCCCGATCTCGCTTGCGCCGGTGATCGACGAAGTGATGATGGACAGCCGTCAATACTCCGAACAGTACCAATTTGAGTAGATCATCACACCTCTGTTATACTCGTTGTAATGGAAGATGTACTGCAAGCATGTGTCAAACAACTATTCGGTGTTGATCACGCTGTTGTTCTAACGCGTCCTGATGCGCAATTTGGTGATTATGCGACAAATATCGCGCTCCAGCTCGCGAAGCCCTTGGGGCAAAATCCGCGCATGATAGCGGAACAATTGGTTGAAAAGCTTGCTGAAACCGGTGAGTACGAATCAGTCGAAGTTGCCGGTCCAGGATTTATCAATATTCGTCTCAAGCCAGCTGCTTTACTCGCACTGAAAAAAGCAGAACCAGCAAAGCCTCGTAGTGGGCAAACTATTGTCATTGAAACTAACAATCCTAATCCGTTTAAAGCCATGCATATCGGGCATGCCTTTAACGCCGTGCTCGGTGACACGATCGCTAATCTTTTGGCAGTGAGTGGTGCTAACGTTCGCCGCGTCAGTTACCATGGGGATGTTGGGCTACATGTCGGCAAAAGTATGTATAGTCTTTTGCACTACGCTCAAGATGACATCGTTCGTATTGAATCGATCGCTGAAAAAGAGCGAAATACATTTATGAGTAAGATGTACGCCGAAGGCTCTGCGGCCTACAAAACTGATGAGAATGCTAAAGCTGAAATCGATGAGTTGTCGCGTCAATCATTCGCACCAGAAACTGAACTCTACAAACAAATCTATGATCTGTGCACGACATGGAGTTTTCAAGAGATTGATCGCATAGTGGCGAGGCTTGGCAATGTGCCAATCGAACAGCGATTCCTCGAGAGCGTCGCTGATGCACGTGGTGTAAAGACGGTACACGAGCATGTTCCCGATGTGTTTGAAGAATCAAACGGTGCATTGATTTTTAAAGGAAGTGAGCATGGCTCATTTGATAATGCTTTTGTAGCATCAAACGGTCGTGGCTTGTACGCAGCTCGCGACCTCGGATTGATGCTACTTAAAAACGAACAATACCAGCCTGATCACAGCTACATCGTCACTGCTGAAGAACAGCGAGATTATTTTAAGGGTGTCATTGCAGCGGCGGAACTTATTTGGCCTGAAGACAAAGGTGTGACAGTAAATATTTCGACAGGAACAGTGAAGCTTGCTACTGGCAAAATGAGCAGTCGAGATGGTGATGTGATCGAAATAGGCTGGTTATTTGATGAGTTCAAGAAAGCCGTTGAAGCTCGTGAAGGCTCACCAGATGACGCAATCGTGGCTGGCGCATTACGGTATCAATTTCTAAAAGTAAAAGTCGGTAGCGATGTCGTGTTTGATGTGGCTGAAGCGGTAAGTTTGACGGGAAATACTGGCAGTTACTTGCAGTATGCTCACGCCAGGGCACGACGTATTCTTGAGAAGAGCACTGTCGATATAGGTACAGTCAGCGATGTGCGACCCGAAGATCGAGCGCTCGTGCGCAAAATTGGTGAATATGCTGATGTGGTCAACGTCGCAACACAAAGCCTAGAGCCGCATCATATATGTACGTATTTGTTTGAACTCGCTCAGGAATTTAATCGCTACTATGAGAAAAACCAAGTGGTTGGCAGCGACTACGAAATGCATCGTTGTGCTATCGTGGCCCTCTATGCAGACACGCTTCGAGCTGGGCTAGAAATACTTGGTATTCAGGCGCCTGACTCGATGTAGGACAGAATATATCTATAATATAATCTCGTTAGAACGAAATAAAGGAGTGTAAAACACATTATGGCGATCAAAAAACCATCAGCAACTATCTCGGCTGCAAAAGCTGAAATAGCGAGCGCCAAGGCTCTCGAAGCAAGCGCAAAGGCACAAGCTGCAAGCGCTCGCGCTGCACGATTTGGGACAGGGCAGGCTGCTGGGTTTATTAATTTTATTCGTGAACAAGGTGTTATAGGACTCGCAGTGGGACTCGCAGTGGGAACTGCTGCTGGTGCATCCGTCAAAGCGCTGGTGGATAATTTCATCAATCCAATCGTTGGATTCATTCTTGGTGGGGCAGATCTTTCGAAGATGATGTGGAAAACGGGACTGGTTAACGGTGACAAAGAGCTTATTTTCGGCTGGGGTGCAATCATTAGCTCGCTCATTACGTTGCTTGCGACAGCGCTCGTCGTATATCTGATAATCCACGGAGCAAAACTAGACCGCCTCGATAAGAAAAAAGGTTAATTGTCCGTTACTAAAAATACAATGTAAAGGAAGCAATTCATGCAAAAATCAGATCAAGAGTGGAAAGAGTCTTTAACACTTGAACAATATCATGTGCTGAGAGAAAAGGGTACTGACGCGCCATTTGCGGGTGAATACGATAGCGTGTTTGATCCTGGCACATATACATGCAGTGCGTGTGGTGCTGAACTATTTGAAAGTGATGCGAAGTTTGAAGCACATTGTGGTTGGCCAAGTTTCTATGACGCAAAACCTGGCGCAGTTACTATGACCACTGACGATTCACTTGGTATGGCGCGCACAGAAGTTACCTGTACTAATTGCGGTGGCCATTTGGGCCATGTATTTGAAGGCGAAGGTTTCGATACGCCAACCGACAAACGATTTTGTATTAATTCAACAAGTTTGCAGCTGCATAAAAAATAATTTCAGAATAATAGTGTCTCGCCCGGAGGCGAGACGAGTTTTCCGTAGAGCGTAGTCCTGTGCGGTGCTCATCGTACTCTGCTCGCCTCGCCTCGGGAACGGCTAGGCAGTGCTAATCGAAGTTCCTGGGGCTACCCCGCGACGATTCGATTGTGATCTGACCCTGCCGTGGAAACTCCTGTCGTCTTGCTTCACTCGCCTTGCGGCTCGGCGCTGGCCGCGTGCTTCATCGGTCACGCTCTGAATGATTTGCCACACCCCACACCGCTCTTCGAAGTAAACTTCGTAGTGAGGAGCAGAGCACATCACATTCAGCTGCAGCAATATCACCTGGTATTCCAGCTGCTTGATGAGCGCGTCCAGCTGCTTGGGAGGAATGATGCAGTTGAGTGCAAGCATCTCTCTCGAAATGAACGACCCACGAGATTTGAAGGTGATATACCTCGCGAGTTCGCTTTGTCTCGAAGAGACACCGTGGATGTAGTTGTCGGTACCACGAATTTTTCCGCGGTATAATTCAGACTCACGCATGAACACGCGAGCGATACGGCCCTTAGCGACGTTCATAAGATCGATGATCTCTTCATCTGTGAAGAGATCTCTCACGTTGTAACGATGTAAGACGATCTTGGTGATCGCGTCGCTGCGACGTTGGTGCCTGTCTCTCGACATAGGTACCTCTAACCGTGATGTAATCCATTTCGTTCCGACCCTCACGTCGGTGTATCCCATGGCACTCGTATAATAATAACCAACATAGTCAATGTCAAGAGGTCAGCATGATACAATATTGGTACTATGATAAAAGCAAAACTTCTCTGGATTGATTTGGAAATGACCGGGCTTGATCCTATGGCTGATCGCATTCTTGAAATTGGCGCTATAGCAACCGATTGGAATTTTACCGAAATCGCGACCTACGAAGCAGTCGTAAAAATTGATGCCAGCGTCCTCAAGGAACGAATGGTTGGCGAGTTTTGGGACAAGTTTCCTGATGTACGAGCTGCATTGCAGACGCAAAATGATACCGGCAAAGACAAGAATATCGTTGAAGCGGAACTTCTACATTTCATTCAGGAGCATTTTGACGAAGATAAGCCAGTGCTCCTCGCCGGCAATTCAATTCATCAAGACCGTAAGTTCATCGATAACGAATGGGTAGAGTTTAGCAAAAAACTTCATTACCGAATGCTTGATGTCAGTGCGTGGAAAATCGTCTTTGAAGGCAAATACAAAAAGAAATTTGCCAAACCAGAGGCTCACCGCGCAATGGACGACATCCGCGGGAGCATTGAAGAGTTACAATACTATCTCGCGAAGGTAAAGACATGACCCACAAAGAACTTGAAGACTATTTATTAACGTACGCAAATACCTGGCTCGATTTTCCATTTGGAGAGGATACCAGCGTCTATAAAGTTGGTGACAAAGAGTCAGGTGAGGGCAAGATGTTTGCGCTGATTGCTAATGATTCGAAGCCACTCAGGATCAGTCTCAAATGCGATCCGATTTTAGCTCAAACGCTTCGTGAGAAATACGAATGTATCCAAGCGGGCTATCATCTCAGTAAAAAGCACTGGAATACTATTTTGTGCACCGGTCAGCTACCCGAAGATGAGTTACATGATTTGATTCGCCATAGTTATAACCTTGTTGTCGGGATGACGCACGACTCGGAAGCAGACGACTAGCCCTGGGAATTGTTGTAATCACTGTACTGTGTAACATACGGTTCGATGTTTGTTTTGGCAGTTTCGAGTGATGCTTTGACATTTTTGCTACTGCTAGCTTTTTCAATCGCATTGATCTGCGCTAGTAGTGTGGCCATTTGGTAGGCCATCTCGCGGGCGTAGACCTGGTCGAAATTATTATTGAGATCCGCATTCTCAAGCTTGGAGGATAGCACAGAAAACTCTTTAACGATGGGTGCGTCTTTGGCTGGTTCTTTGGCTTTTTTGAGACCAAAAGAGGACAAATGGTCGTTGCTCTCTGCCAGTGCACCGACGAGAATACTATTCATGCTGCCGCTAAGCGCTCGAAGCTCTGAGTTTTTGATTAAATTAGCATCAGTTTTGGCAATAGACGAAACTTGTGCAAGGCGGTATTGATACAAAATAAATTTGTCAGTAGGCGAAGCGCCTTTGGAGGCATTTACGAATATAAAAAAAATAATGACGATAGCGATCAGCACGCCTCCAATGATCGACCATAGCTTCACAGGGCTTATCATGGCACTACGCTGCGGCGTTGCAATCGAATTAAGGTAGTCAAGTGACACCGTTGGAGCAGCTTGCTGCAATGGCTGGAGCGGACGTGGCGCTTCAGGGCGAGGCAGTTGAGAATTTGGATCCATACAACGATTTAAGCATAAATAGTAACAGAGGTAAACAGTGCTACAATAAAACTATGCAGGACGCAAAAGAAGAAGTACGGGCCAGGCTCAATATTGAGGATGTGGTGGGTGAATATGTGCAGCTCAAACGAGCCGGACGTAACTTCAAAGGTCTTAGTCCATTTACGAGTGAACGCACGCCAAGTTTTACGGTCAGTCCTGAAAAACATATCTGGCATGACTTCTCGAGTGGCAAAGGCGGTGATGTCTTTAGCTTTATTATGGAAGTCGAAGGACTCGATTTTCGGGCTACACTTGAGCTGTTGGCACGTAAAGCTGGCGTCGATCTCAGTCAATACGACAGCAAGCAAGCCGGTGACATCGCTAAGAAAAAAGGACGACTACTCGAGGCCAACGAGCTGGCTGCGCGGTATTACCAGCAGGTGTTACTGAGAAATCAGCACGCCCTCGAGTATGTCTTTCGCACCAGGTCTCTGAGTAAAGAAATAGTACAAGAATTTCGTATCGGTTATGCACCCGATGATGGGGAAGCATTGATTCGAGCGCTTGATAAAAAAGGTTTTTCCAAAAAAGAGCTAGCCGATAGTGGCCTGACAAATCGCTACGGCGGCGATATTTTTCGGGGACGAATGAGCGTCCCATTGATGGACCAAGCCGGGCAAGTGATTGGCTTTACTGGACGTATCATCGCCGATGCAGATAGTAAAGCACCAAAATACCTTAATACACCGGCAACACTTATCTATGACAAATCACGGCACGTCTTTGGCCTCAGCCAGGCCAAAGAATCGATACGTAAAAATGATGCTGCGGTCGTTGTAGAGGGCAATCTGGATGTGGTCAGTAGTCACCAAGCCGGCGTAAAAAATGTTGTTGCAACGGCAGGTACGGCGATGACCGAATGGCACCTGAAAACGCTCAGTCGCTTAACGCACAACATAAAATTGGCATTTGATGGTGACAAAGCTGGGCTTGCAGCTACCGAACGAGCAATTGGTATTGCCCAAGCCGTTGGCGTCAACTTAACTATTGTCAGTCTTCCAGGTGAAGCAAAAGATCCCGATGAATTAATTCAACAATCGGTTGATTTATGGCAGCAAGCAATCAATAATGCACAACCGGTACTCGACTGGATCATTGATCAATATTCTCAGCGAGAAGATCTTACGACAGCAGCCGGCAAGCGCGGCTTCACGACCGCCAGCCTCGCTATACTGCGTACATTAAATGACAGTGTAGAGCGTGAACATTATCTGCGTCGAATTGCTAAGATGACTAATACGTCACTCGCTGCAATTCTTCAAAAATTTGATCAACCCAGTTCGTTTGATACAGCACCAAAACCGCTCAAGGTAATCCAAGCCGACCCGTCATATTCAAGTGATACGTATGACTCGTATCAAGATAATTTGTTGGCTGTGCTGCTGATGGAGCCGCAAACACGAGCACAGCTACAGTCATTTGATATAAATCTATTTGACGGTGAATATCGACAAACTCTTGGAGGGTACCTTAAATCTCATGCGGAACCTCTGATCTCGACGCCACCAGAGTTGAAAAATATAGAGAACTATGTAAAAATAGTAGAACTAAAGGCCGAGTCACGATATGTGGATTGGACCGAAAGTGATCTATCGCTTGAGGCCGCCCGACTGCTCCGCCAGACAGAAGTCGAACACAGAAAACAAACAACTGAACAGCTCTTGCAAGAGCTCCGTATTGCAGAAGCCGAAGAAAATGACGACAAAGCAAACGAGCTGAGAGCGAAATTACACGAATTAATCAAGGAGACAAACCGTGGCTAATGATGACACAAACCTAGATGACTCACTACAAAACGATGAGCTCGTCGATATCTCGACACTAGACATTGTCGAAGAACCTGATGCAAAAGAACTCGATGATGAAATCGAGGACGATGAAGATACCCTCAATAGTAATCAGTACTTTGACGATGTATCCGACGACTCCGTTCGTCTGTACTTGCGAGAAATCGGTAAGATTCCGCTCCTGAATGCCGAAGAAGAGCTAGCACTCGCCCAACGCGTCGTCGCTGGAGAGAAAAAAGCTAAAGACAAAATGGCTGAAGCAAATATGCGACTTGTCGTATCAATTGCCAAGCGCTACTCAGGTCGTGGACTTGATTTTCTTGATCTAATTCAAGAAGGTAACACCGGCTTGCTCCGTGCCGTTGAAAAATTTGATCCAGATAAAGGATTCAAATTTTCGACCTATGCTACCTGGTGGATTCGCCAGGCGATCACTCGTGCGATCGCTGACCAAGCACGTACCATTCGTATCCCAGTACATATGGTTGAAACGATCAACAAACTACTTCGTACCCAACGTCGCATGACGCAGGAGCTCAACCGCGAGCCATCTATCGAAGAGCTTGCAAAAGAGCTTGAGATGGAGCCAGAAAAAGTCGAATACGTCATCAAAATTAAACAAGACATACAGAGTCTTGATGCTGGTGTCGGTCGTGATGGTGAAGACGATGGCGAGAGCACGCTAAGTGAGTTCATTGAAGATGAAGAATCCGACACACCTGAACAATCAGCCACCAACCAACTTTTAAAGGAACAAGTGCAACAAGTACTTTCAAGCTTATCGGACCGTGAACAAAAAATTGTACGCATGCGATTTGGTCTAGATAACGGTAAGTCTCATACCCTCGAAGAAGTTGGTCAAGAATTTGCTGTTACTCGTGAACGTATTCGACAGATCGAAGCTAAGGCACTTGCCAAGCTTCGTAAGCATAAAGATGCGAAGAAGCTGCACGAATACTTGAAATAAGTCTCTAAATGTGATATGATATATTTATTCTAACCAGTATACATATTTCATGAAAAAACACTCAGAATTAGCAATCGTCATAAATCCTAACAGTACTCGGTCGCGGCAGGTTGGGCCTCGGTTACTTGATCCGCTCATATCAGCCGGTATACAACTCGACATAGTCAGAACTAACAGTCCCAAATACGACGAAAATGTCAAAAGTATTCAAGAACATTTAGAGCATACAGGTGCAACCCGCGTTATCGTAGCAAGCGGCGACGGCGTGTCGTCTCAAACATATAATTCGGTTTTACAGGCAAATCGTGAGATGGAATTAGGATTTTGGGCTGCTGGAGGATTATGTGATCTTGCAACAGCTAGCAATGGCGCTGGACAAATTGATCCACTTTTACTAGCTCAAGATGGTGCTCCTATCCATCATTTATCTCCACTCGAAGTGAGTACCGACACGGGCCATGTTCGTTTTGCACCGGGCTATGTTTCTGCCGGGTGGACAGCAGCTGCGGTTAAGCATTTTGATGATAAATCCTTCGCGCAAAATCACTGTGAACTTCCACAAGCTAGAACCATGCAGATTGCTCTCAGTCTAGGAAAGGCTTGCATGGAGTATCTTCGCTATCTTCCAGATCCGAGCCGACTGTATTTACCATCATTTCGAATTGATCATGACAAGGGATCCATTAAGTACGATCAAGTTACTGATTTTTTCGCAATAAATATAGCTAACATGGCAAGAATTGTTAAAAATCCTGATTGGGATAGTACTCCAGATAGATTTAATACCACGTTACTCAGTACACTCAACCCGATGAGTATGAGCCAGTTTGCGCTCTGTGCGTTGATGGGCCGTGCAAGTGAAAGTGTTACGCAGCGCACACTCCATTTTGCTGATCCGTCAGATATTCGTGTCCAGACGGAAGGTGAGCATCTAGATCTTACAAACGTGCATTCATTAACGGTCGCAAAACGTCCAGATGTTTCTGTACCAATCGTGATGCCTAAAGCTGCGTAGCAACTGATTGTTGTTTACTGCTGGATTGCGGTATGCTTTTTACTATATACCGAGCTGACAAGCCGCCGCCGACTACGACAAATAATAAAATCGTTATGAGTAGTGCGAATCGCCCGATCCGACTAGCTGAGTAAGTTGCTTTATGCTGTCGACTAGTCGCGGGGGAGAATAGTTGTTTGTGGTGTGTGGTGGTGGTCATCTTTATCAACTGTTAAAAATTTATATGCTGTAGAATTGCTTCGATTTGTTCGTCAAGCGCTTTCTGGTCTTTATCATTGTGTATGAAATAATCCGCAATGGCAATAGGGCCACCTTTTTCGATGTTTTCGATCTCTGACCAGTCTCGTTCATCGACTTCTTGGGATGACATTGGTCGCTCTGGACGCTTCGCCATACGCTGCTTTCGCAAATGTTTTGGCGTCACGATGGCGACAACTGTCATTTCACCAGGAAATTCGTGTTTTAGCACTTTAAATTCGCTCCATGAATACAGACCGTCTAGGACGATACGATGCTGACCTGATTGGACAAGATCATGAATTTCTTTGACCGCACGCAGGGCAATAAAGCCTTTGCCTTCTTTCTGGCGCAGTTCTTCGCGAAAGCGACGTTCTGGCTCCCAGTCGCCAGGTCGGATACCAGCAGCTTCCATGGCTTTGTACATGATGCCACCAAAGTAAATTTTTGGGATGCCTTTTTTTGTCATGTATTCGACGGCAGAGCTTTTACCGCTGCCAGCAAGGCCAACAAAGGCTAAGAGGTGAACATTTTCATGTGTAGTCATTGAATATAGTGTACCAGATTGCAAATACGAGTGTAATTACTAAACAATTAAATAGGATTTGAAGAATGGCAGCTAGCTAACCCTTTCAAGCCGGGTAGCGTATACTAATAGCATGTCGAAACGACTCGTATTAATTGATGGCATGAGCGTATTTTACCGCGGCTACTACGCGATGCCAGGGCTAAGCTTGCCGGATGGCACGCCGACGGGCGGTGTATTTGGCTTTGCCAGTATCGCAATCGAGGTGATCAAAAAACTCGAACCTGATTATGTGGCTGTAGCGTGGGATAAGAGTAAGACTGCAACCAGCAAGCGTAAAGCAATTTTTCCGGAGTATAAAGCTGGGCGCACGAGGCCACCAGATGATTTTTTTGCTCAGATTCCACTTCTTCATGAGCTACTCGAAAGTTTTGGCTGGCCAGTCATCGAGCTCGATCACTACGAGGCAGATGACATCATAGGCACTATTTCGGTGCAAGCTGCTGATAAAGACATCGATACACTCATTATAAGTGGCGACTATGACATGATGCAGTTACTTAGCTCGCACACCAGTGTCTACATCAACAAAAAGGGTAGCGATATGATGCGCTTTAGTGAGGCAGAGTTTGAAGAAAAATACGGCGTGAAGCTCGAGCAATTTGTCGACTACAAAGCACTCGTTGGTGATTCGTCGGATAACATTCCTGGTGTGCGCGGCATCGGTCCTAAAGCAGCGCAGACACTCTTAGGTGAATACAAAACGCTTGATGGCATTTATGAGCATCTCGACGAGCTGAAGGGTGCGCAGAAAACCAAGCTCGAAGACGGCAAAGAAAATGCATTGATGAGTAGGGAGCTCGCCAAGATTTACTGCGATGCGCCGATTGAGCTTGATTGGAAAGAAGCCGATATCAACAATACCGACTTGCCAGCAATTGCAAAAAAACTTAAAGATTTTGAATTTCATTCGCTGATAAAACGTCTGCCAAAACACATGCAGGAAGCTGCAGACACTTCGCTCTATTTTCATGAAGCCGACGAAATTTCTCTCGCGCAAGTCGATTGGCCGCGCCAGCCGATGATCGAAGGTCCAATCGTTTTGCACGCCGATGGGGACGATTTGTGGGCATCATTTACACAGGCAACGGTTTCTAAAGCACCGATAGCTTCTATTGCGGATAGCTTTTGGCGAGCAATAGAATTTGGTATTGTGATCAGCTACGACATCAAGCAACTCTACCACACGTTAGCTGCCAGCGATGTCTCAGTACAGTTTAGCGAAGTACACGATGTACGTCAGGCCGCATTTTTGCTGGATCCGTTGCGTCGTGATCGAAGCCTTACCGGATTACTTGGCGGTGAACTTGCAACACCACAAGAAGTTGTCGCTGCAACGTGGCAAGTATACGGCTGGCAAGTTAAAGCATTGGAGGAAAAACCAAAAATCCTCGATATTGCCCGACGCTTTGATTTTCCACTGATTTATCATTTGTTCCGGATCGAGCATCTTGGTATCAAGCTTGATCCAAATCTGCTCAAAACTATGAGTAAGGAGCTGGGTGACAAACATGCTGAACTCGAACAACAAATGTATACAATGGCAGGTAATGAATTTAACATTGGAAGCCCTAGTCAGCTTTCTGAGGTATTGTTTACAAACTTGCAGCTACCAACTGCTGGTATCAAGAAAGGCAAGACGGGCTTTAGTACTGGCCAAAAAGAACTTGATAAACTTCGTGGCCAACATCCGATCATCGAGCTCATCGAGCAAACGCGTGAACTTGCCAAGCTTAAAAATACGTATGTCGATCCGCTCCCTGAACAAGCCGATGCACACCATCGGTTGCACACGACGTTTAACCAAGATGTGGCTGCGACAGGACGTCTGAGTAGTACGAACCCAAATCTGCAAAACATCCCAATTCGTTCTGAGCTCGGACGAAAAATCCGCGAAGCGTTTGTGCCCGAAAAGGGCAATGTCTTTGTGTCGGCTGATTATTCACAGTTTGAGCTACGACTCGCTGCCGTACTCGCTGGTGATCAGCAGATGATCGACGATTTCAACTCAGATATTGATATTCATACCAAGACTGCCAGTGACGTTTACGGAATCCCGCTCGAAGAGGTGACAAAAAACCAGCGCCGCGATGCGAAAGTGATCAACTTTGGTGTGCTCTACGGCATGGGGCCCCACGCACTCGCTCAAAACACCGGGATGAGCTTTACAGATGCAAAGCAATTTATTGATCAATATTTTGAGCTGCGTAAGCCAATCCGAAAGTTTATTGACGATACTCTTGAGCAAGCCAAGAATGAAGGCTACGTCGAGACATTTCATGGCCGTCGCCGGCCAACACCGGATGTTAATTCGAGCAACTTCATGGTTCGTGAAGCAGGCAAACGAGCGGCTGCTAACATGCCAATTCAGGGTACCGAAGCTGATCTGATGAAGCTTGCAATGATAAAAATCGACGAAGCATTAAGCATTGTTTCGAGTGAAGCAGGTGCACGCTCGGCTTTGCCGCTCGGACAGCAAATTTTGCAGATCCATGACAGTATTCTCATCGAATGCCCCGAGCATAATGCTGACTCGGTCAGTAAATTACTGAAAGAGACAATGGAGTCCATTGCCCCAGACCTCGGTATAAAACTAAAAGTTGATGTTAGCGTGGGAAAGAACTGGGGGGAAGTATGATGAAAGTTGAACCGAGAGAGAAAACAGCTACACGGAATATATTGTGAGAAAGCCATGAACGAAGAAGTAATTGCGTCAGGAAAATTATTTGAACTCATACAAATGCCCCAGCAGGATGGTCGCGTGTTTGAAAAAGCGCGACGAGCGCCAGGTGTGCGACTAATCATTGCCGATTATGACAAAAAGACGGTGCTTCTAACGAGAGAATTCCGCCAAGAACTCGGCGACTGGGATTATCGATTGCCAGGTGGCAAAGTCTTTGATAGCTTGGAAGATTTTGCACGTCATAGAGCGAATAGTGACGACCTCGTCGAAGCGGCTAAGCGTCAAGCCATCGCCGAAGCGCAGCAAGAAGCTGGCGTTGATGTTGAAGAGCTTGAGCTATTTCGCAAATCAACGCTTGGAGCCACGGTAGAATGGGATTTGTACGTCTTTGTAGCGACACAGTGGCAGATCAGCTTGCACGGTCAAGAGCTTGAAAAAGGTGAGATGATCGAAACTGACAACTGGGTTGGATTTGATAAAGCAAAGCAGATGATTCTAGATGGTCAAATGCAAGAAGAACGCATAGCGCTACTTTTGCTGCAGTGGCTTGAGCAGCAATAATGTCAGAACCTATGAATATATCTATTACTATACTCAGAGAGCACGCTACATTACCTTCCTATGCGACCGAGCATGCCGCCGGTATGGATCTGGCTGCATGCATCGATGATCCGATGACTATAGCGCCGCACCAGCGTGTCATAGTACCGACTGGTCTGGCGGTTGCTGTGCCAGCTGGTCATGAGGCACAGATACGAGCTCGTAGCGGACTCGCAAGTAAATTTGGTATTACTCTTGCCAATGGGGTAGGGACGATCGATGCTGATTATAGGGGTGAGGTAGGCGTTATTTTATTGAATACGTCCGATGAAGCTTTTGTTGTTGAGCCTGGTATGCGTGTCGCACAGATGGTTGTCGCTCGCTACGAAAAAGTCGAATGGAACGTAACCGAAGTACTCGATAGTACCGAACGTGGCATTGGCGGTTATGGGAGCACAGGAAAATAGTGTAGGATAGAATTACCAATTAATTTAATAAACAAAAACCAATGAAAAAACTATTATCCCAATCACAACTTTCACTCGCGAAACTTCGAGTTCAGCCACAGTCGTTACGCGGACACTGGCGTCGATTCATGCCGCTTAGGAGTAAAGTTATTCAGACACCAGTCTCGAGTGACATTTTTGAGGCTGCTCATGCGATTATTGCTACGGTACACCAACAAGATTTTGCAGCACTTGATGATTCAATTGCGGCGTACCGAACAACCATTGACGAGAAAAATGCTATCGAATGGCTTGCTCTACTCATCATGCAGGCACCGCGAGCAGCACATGCTCAGGCCATGATGGATGAATATCCGCACGGTTATCATGATCGCCAGCAGCGACTATTTGAACTCATTGATTTTAACGATACGTTGGTGGCAACAGTACTGCTGTTACCTGATACGATGCTGGGCACTTTTTCGGCACGGCTCAAACCAGAACTTGATAGTTTTTGTGAGCGCATGTACTCCAAAAAATTTAGTGAAGAACAATTTGAAGCAATTACCCATGGCCTCAGTCGTGAGATAGCTGTATTTAAGGCAGCTGAAAATGCTGGACTCGGTGCACTAATGGGTTCACGCACGGCAGACGCCTTCGGCATTGATATGCAGATCTGCGACATTTCAACTGGCCGGTATATCAATATTGATTGCAAAACAAGCTCAAGTTTCCACTTTCGTCTCAAAGATTTGATCCATGAGGGTCGCATGGCACCACACGATATGATTGATGCCGAAACTAAGGGTTGGTGGGAAATAGTTAATCGTGGCAATGGCAAGAGGGCGAAAATTATTTTGCTACGCGTCAGTCAGGATGAACTTGGAGAAATCAAAGCATACCGGTTCATCAGTGAACAAGCGATAGTCGACAAAATCCGGCAAATTCTCAAACAGCGCGGGCTGAATGATGGTCAATATGGTAATTTGCGGCTCGAAACATACCATGCCACATGATAGAAATACGTTCCTGTTCATAAAAGTTGCAGCATACAACAACATACGTTATTGTAAATAAAACATAAGGAAAAACACATATGGCTAGATTACCAACAGTAGGGGGCGATGACGAAGCTTGGGGAAGCATTCTCAATGATTTTCTGATGCAGTCACATTCTGCTGACGGTCTTTTAAGAGACAGTAGCATCAGTGAGAGAATGCTTGATACTTCCGTCACGGCAAAGATAAACGCTATGCAAGGTGATCCTGCTGTTATAAGTGTCAATGGGCAAACCGGTGCTGTAACACTTACGAAAAATCATGTAGGACTTTCAAACGTCGACAATACGGCTGATGTTAATAAGCCAGTCAGTACGTTTGTCCAATCTGCACTTAATCTCAAAGCTAATACAATACATTCACATAGTAGTTCAAACATTACTGATTTCACTGAAGCAGCGCAAGATGTTATTGGGTCTAGTTTAGCCGCTGGAACAAATGTTACTATCTCGTACGATGACCCAAGTGGTATTACAACTATAGCTGCGACGCCTGGAGCGGGTGTCACGGATTTGACTACAGCCACATCTGCCACGAGCGTCACTGTAATAAGTAGTACTGGTACTGATGCAGTATTGGGTGCAGCTACGACAACAAAAGCTGGTATATTGACTGCAAGCGATAAGAATAAGCTCGATGCTATAGAGAGCGGGGCTCAAGTCAATATCGTTACATCAGTTGCAGCAAAAACCGGTGCTGTGAATCTTACTAAGACAGACGTTGGCTTATCCAATGTCGACAACACTTCGGATATAAACAAGCCTATAAGTACAGCAGCTCAAGCGGCTATAGATGCAAAAGTCAACACTGCTAGTCTATCTCCTGTGGCAACAACTGGGTCATATGCTGACCTTACAAATAAGCCAGTCATACCATCGGTAACAGATGCATCTACAACTAGTAAAGGTGTCGTACAGCTTGCAGGCGACCTCGGCGGGACTGCTGCGAGTCCTACGGTCCCAGGCCTATCTGCAAAAGAACCGCTTATTACCGCTGGTACGACTACTCAATATTATCGTGGTGATAAAACATTTCAGACACTTGATAAAGCGGCGGTTGGTCTCAGTAATGTAGACAACACATCCGACG